>JAEEGK010000098.1_pt1 | contig 199103 bp, 158 predicted proteins | sample 8958771 | NCBI WGS metagenome assembly JAEEGK01 (sample SAMN16246547, study PRJNA631951) | gut metagenome | biome: gut microbiome; feature: rumen; material: SC-attached | host: Bos | place: Iran: Karaj | collected 2018-10 | reverse complement strand
CAACAAAACTCGGAATACTCAACAGTTTTATGCCATTATACCCCCTTTTTAAGCGCCGTAACAGCACAAATTACGAACGTTTACAAGTCGAGAATAATCCAACACTAATTTAGTTTTTCATTTAAGTATAATTAAGTAATCATTGATGACAATTACGTGATCACTTATCCATTTCTTGTTTAATTCTGAAGAAAAGAATATAGGTTTCTTCCCGGAGTCTTCGATTCATACGGGATCAAGCCGAATCCCTCTCCCGATACGGCACAACGGATCATCTTCTTCGTCAGATCCGGAACGGTTTCATCGGCGAGTGCTTCCGCCGACAGACTGACTCCAATTTGTTTTACCAGGAGCTGCTGTTGTCATGTTTATTCCTTTCCGAGATAGCATACCATGATGTACTCTTCGTTATTCTCATCCACTTTCCGGAATCCGACTTTCTCATACATCCTTACCGCATAGTTACTCTTCTGGACCGCCAGAGAGGCTTTTTTGAAACCCTGATTCTTCAGATGCTCCAGCATCTTTTTCATCAGTTCGGTGCCGATTCCTTTGCCGCGGTATTCCTTGATCAGGGAGATGGCAAAGGATGGCGTCTGCGAATCCACATGCCCATAATCCTCCATGATGCGGGTCCAGACCGCTCCCACTACCTTACCGTCATCCTCGGCCACAAAGCAATGGTCCGCTTCGCCGGATCCGAAGTCCTCGTAATACAATTTCAACTCCGGTCTCTCGATAATGTCCTTCGGTGGCGGTTCCATCCCTTCCGGAATAAAGATCGCCTCGTACAGAAAATCCTGCAGAAGATCTTTCTCATTGTCTCTCATTTCACGGATTACCATACACTGACCTATTCTTTCGTTCTTCTCTCGTCTTGTGTTCTATATTATATCATCGACATAAGAGAAATCCGTCATGATTCGCGGTCAGCTAAAGAGGACCGGCAGGAACGGATCTCCGATCATCTTGGTGTATTCGCTGACTCCCAGTTTTTCCGATAAACTCTCGTCCGTCACATCGATCCATTCACCATCCACCAGAACAAAGGATGTGTTAGGTTCAGTATGCGTCACATACTCAAGTTCACCTTCGACGGCGCCGCTATAAAAGAAGCGTTTCGTCGGAACGGTCATGGATTCTCCTTCAAAATAGCCAGTTCCCGTTTTCCTTATAACGACAGTACACTCCTTAACAGAAAGAGGTGTATCAAGCGTAACCAGGTGATATCCGGCATGCTCCATCTTCCCGCTGACCTTGGCAAGTGACTGTCCGAATTTACCGTCCAGGATCTCCACCTCATAGGTGCAGGACTCTTCTTCCGAGAAGATCCCGACTGCAGAGAGTTTCCCTTCGTGCCGGATAATGCTGGCATAAGTGCTTTCACCGGAGCCAAGGCTCAGATCGACATTGCCGATCAAGGCACTTCCGTGATTTTCACCGGAAGAATAGGAATTGGTCATCTGATACGAAATCGCCAAGGGAAACTGCACGTCGTAGGAGACCCAGTAATAGGCAGGAGTGTTAAGGGGCGTGATGGTATTCTGCACCAGCCATGCTCCGTTTCGGGAGGCTTTCGTGGAGAAGGCGTCTGCCGGAAAATCGTCATCCCAGCCGATCACACACAGGAAGTGATTCGTTTCCGTGCCCTTATAGTTCTGCGTCGGATATCCGTGGCTTCTGGAGTATCCCGATTCTAAGCTGATTGCTACGACCGGAGCCCCATATTCCCGGATCCATTCTTTCAGTTCGTCGATCTTAGGATTCAAGAGCCGTTTTGCATCCGAAAGCACATACCCGTGCAGCGGATCGGAACAAAGTACATCGAATACATGGAGCGGGTTTCCGCCATATTCACTCTTATTTCCAATGGTGACAAACATGCCATCTTTTCCAGAAGACATGTCCTCCTTCGCACAGTACATACGGTCAAATATCTCCTCGCCGGTCGCCTCCCAGTTCCCGATCTTATTCTTCTGAAGATAGGCCTGCACAGACGTAACCGCGGAAAAAGCAAAGCATCCGCTCATACCTTGTGTATAGACGGGAAGGTCTAATCCTTCATCCAGCGAGCAGTAACTGGTCTTCTCATTCTGGAAGGGGGTGAAGTATTCCGTATCTGCATTCGGAAAAAGATCATTGTGATTCGCTTTCTTTTTTTCTTTCTTGCATCCGGCAAAAGAAGTTGTGGAAAGAATGAGAAGCATGGCGATCCCTCTTCTCATCAAGCTATTTCTATTCATATGTCTATCTCCTGAATTATTCTTCTGCTCTTCTCTGCACCGGAAGCCAGATCTCGTTGTAGTATTCTTTTCCGTCTTCACTCGGAAGGTTATAGCATTCGATATTGTACTCGGCAATAAGATCGTATTCGTCCGTATCCAGAAGCCATTCTCCGAAGATGAATCTGCGCATCTTCTGGATCTCTTCTGCGGAATTATCCTTACAACGGAACTTCGCCCAGAGCGTCTCCGGCATCTCGATACACGTCATGTCTTCCGGGATCTCCCCGCCTTTATACTCGGCTCCGGCAAGGAACAGGAAGCGCTCTGCAAAGGTGATCTTCTGGACTTCGTCTTCATCAAAATCCGAAAGCCAGGGTGCTCCCTGATTATTCAGAACGCTCTCACATTCTCCGACACTGACTCCGTAGAAAGGTCCGTAGTTTTTGCTTTCGAGCTGTTTCTTGACAAAATCGGTCACAAATCCGGGGATCTTCTGAAAGCAGGTCTCATTTTCAAAAACATCGGCTTTCCCGAAGAGAAAGAACGGCGCGGTCGTATCGATCACTACATCCACCGTATCGGCGCCTTTGACCGAGAAAGAAAGCTTCAGCGGAAGAAATGTCCGAACCGGTTTTTTCTTCTTTTTGATCTCATTGGGAGTCGCATCGTGAAAACGGCTGAAGGCTTTTGTGAAGCTTTCCGGCGTCTCGTATCCGTATTTAGCTGCAATATCGATGACTTTGACATCCTCTCCCAGAAGATCCATTGCAGCCAGATACAGTTTTCTGTTACGGACATATTCACTGATCGAATATCCGGTGATCATCTGAAAACTTGTCTGAAGATAACTTGCAGAAACATGTACCATAAGGGCCACCTCCTTCGGACCTTTCACTGTCAGAAGATTCTTCTCCAGATATCGGAGCGTCTCGGTAATGACATTGACCCAGTCCATCTTGTGATTTCTCCCTTACTTTATCCTGTTTCAGAAGACAAATCCTGTCTTTTCATTCGAAGATTTGTCTCATTATAGCATATGGATATATCGCGCTATGTTAAAATGATTTAAAGTGTTTCAGATCCTGAAAAGAACAGAGGAACGTAACCGACGGGAACGATTGAGTGGGAGTAAGTCGTGAATGTTTTTCTCCGCGCGGATGCTGACGCAAAGGCCGGTTTATTTCTTCAGAAGTAAGATCCGTATACTAACGGACTACTTGTTGGTTTTCGCCCGACCCGATAGAATGTGAGAAAAGACAGAAACGAGGTGGAAGGATATGCATTTCCCGGAAAGAAGAATCACATTAATGGATGGAAGAAAGTGTATCCTGCGACCGAACGGACCGGATCTGGCTGAGCCGATGCTTGAATATCTGAAGGCTACTGCCGGTGAAACAGAGTTTCTTCTTCGGTATCCGGACGAAGTAAACTACACCCTCGAAGGCGAAATCGATATCCTCGGAAGACTACTGGAAGATCCATACCAGATCATGATGGCCCCGATCGTAGATGGCAAAGTCGCCGGTAACGGCGCGGTCTTCGGCATCGGTGACAAGAGAAAGATCCGGCACCGCTGTTCCCTCGCTATCGCGCTTTACAAGGAATACTGGGGTCTCGGGATCGGGACAGCCATGATCAACTACATGTGTGAACTTGCCAAGGAAATCGGCTGGACGCAGGTCGATCTGGAAGTCGTTGCTGAAAACGAACAGGCACAGGCGCTTTATAAGAAGTGCGGATTCATTGAGTCCGGACGCCGTCATAATGCACTTCGTTTCGATGACGGAACATATCACGACGAGATCCTGATGTATAGAGATCTCAGATAAGAGCCGGTCAGATCCCGAACAGTTCCGCCGTCTTCGTCATGCGGGAAGAGATCTCCACGCCGAAGGGACAGCGGCTCTCGCAGCTTTGGCACCCGATACATTCCGATGCCGTGTGACCAAGTGCCTTATAGTGTTCCGCAACACTCTCCGGTACTTTCTCCTGTGTCATTGCCAGATCGTAGAACTTATTGACCATAGCAATATCGATATCCATGGGACAGGGCTTACAGTGTCCGCAGTATGTGCATGTTCCGTTATAGGAATGCATCGGGGCATTGGCGATGACGGACGCATAGTCCTTCTCATCTTCGGAAGCCGTCTCATAGGCAACCGCCGCATCAATCTGCTCCGTGGTATCGTACCCGCAAAGGATCGAGCAGGCACCCGGACGGGTCAGGGCGTAGTGGATCAGCTGCACCGGTGTGAAAGCCACATCAAACGGCGATCTTTCCTTGTCCAGAAGGGCGCCTCCGAAGAATCCTTTCATGACCGTCAGTCCCACATTGTTTTCTTCGCACATCTGATAGAAGCGGGCACGCTCCGGATCGATGCCGGACCATTCCTGGTTCTCGTAGCCGCCGAACATAGACTCCAGGTCCTCGGTAGCCGGACGCATATCGAAAGCCGGGTTGATACTGAAGAGGATCATCTCAATAAAGCCGCTTTCCACCGCCAGTTTTCCGATCACCGGGTTATGGGTACTTAGTCCGATATGACGGATCGTGCCTTTCTCGTGAAGTTCTTTCACATACTTGATGAATTCCCCGTTCATGACAGTATTCCACTCCTCGACGGAGTCGATATAGTGGATCATGCCCAGGTCGATATAGTCGGTCTGAAGGCGAAGGAGAAGATCTTCGAAAGCCGGGATAACATACTTCATATCCCGGGTCCTGACATACTGCCCGTTCTGATACGTGGAGCCGATATGCCCCTGCACGTACCAGGAATCCCGGCATCCGGCCATGGCTTTTCCGATAATATCTCTCGACTTCGGATCAGCCATCCAGCAGTCTACGATGTTAATGCCCTTGCTATGAGCATACTTCAGAAGCCCGACGGAATGCTCTTCGTCATGGCGCTCCAGCCACTCGCCGCCAAAGCCGATTTCACTTACTTTTAATCCGGTTTTTCCCAAAGTACGATACTGCATATTCTCACCGCCGTTTCCGGAAATTTTGCTTTTTCAAAAGCACTGTTTTCATTATAGCATGCAGTGCATTTGTGACGTCAGCGTTTCTTCTCAGTCGGCTGAATTATATCAGGTAGAGTCATCAGGCTAGTGCCATTAAAGCGCTGGTATGGTATATTTGTATCAGCGCTTTATAAATCTCAAATCCAGAGTTGAAAATAGCCATATCTGAAATATAGGGGTTGTAGTATAAGAATGGTTCGTCAGTTTTTCTTCGGAGGTTGTTGATATGGGAATAAAAGTACGAAAAACGGCATTGATCCTTCTTTCCGGCAGCATTCTGCTTTCCGGAACGGCCTGCAATATGAGAATAAACAAAAGAGTAAATGCCAACAAGTTTATCAAGCAGGCATATCAAGAGACACATGTCACCGAATGGACGGATTCCGTCCCGGAAGGAATGGAGATCCAATACGTTTGTGTCAGAAAGCAGCGTGTAGATGACAGATCTGAGCTTAGAGACGAGTACTTCGAGTATGATGATCACGGCCGCCAGACGGCTTATATGGAAGCCTGGGAAAATGGAAGCTATCGTGTAGAAGTTGACTATAACAGTGATGGAACTGTTTCCGCGACCCGGACGAGGAAAAATGGGAGTCAGTACGAACCGACAGCTCCGGATACCGACAGGTTTTTTACATATGACGAAAAAGGCCGGATCGTGCATGAGAACGTAACGAAAGAATCACGGAAGAACGGAAATGATTCCACGACTTCCGTTGAGTTCCAGTACGATGAGAAAGGATGTCTGATTGCGACAAAAGGAGTGAACGATACAGACTGGACTCCTTATGGATACAACGAAGAGCCTTCCCCCCACACGGAATACCATGTCGAATTCAACCAGCCATCCACATTGTTCTTCATGAGTTTTGAACCATACGATATCGTCACGTATTATTTTGATGAAGATGGTCTTCTGGCGGCAGTTACAAAGAACGGAGATCGTAAAAAAGCGCTGTATACCGACGGAGTCCTCACCGGATGGAAAATGGAAAGCCCCTATGGCTATGGCTATTCCTTGTATGACACCGATGAAAACTATCTTGCAGGATACTCTGCGTCGGGCGAACTCGAGGAAAAATATGAGTATAACGACCATGGCGATAGGGTCCGTTCGCAACGCTGGGAGAACGGAAAACTGGTTAGTGACATTACATCGGAATATACATATGACGAACAAGGGAAAGTCTTACTGGAAACATCAAAGTTTTGGTGTTTAGAACCCAAAGCCAATGGGACCACGGAAGAATTAACCTTTACATCTACACATCAATTCACCTATGATGAACACGGTCTGCTCACCATAGAGGAGGCCAAGATTGACGGAAAATTCGTCGAAATATATGTTTATGATTATGAAGCAGTACTGGTCCCGTCCGGAACGAAAGTCCCCTCGGTTTTGGATACGTAGGGTTTCACTTTGTGATCTTACACTTCACATCTGATATCCGCCAGGGGAAAGCGACGGGCACGATTGAGTGGGAGTGAGTCGTAAAGTTCTTTTCTCTGTTGCTGTCCTCGGCTTCGCCTGCGGAGGCAACGTCGAAAAGACTTTACTCCTGCGAGGGAATTGAGTATTCTAAGTTTTGGATTACTCACAAATAAATAGGTAACTGTATCTTCTTTTCATTTCCATCACTACATCGATCACTCTGCGTCTGATTTCTTCCGGATAGATAGCGGTCTTTTCCACGACCGTCTCCACCTCGTTATATCCGAACGAAAAGTGAAGGTTCTCACCATAAAGTTTCTCTGCAATCTCCATCTGCTCTTGAAAGGAATCGCAGAACGTCTTCGGTTTCACTTTCGGGATCCACTCCAGCGGATCTCTCGTCAAAGGATACTCCATGCTGGTATCGGAAAGAAGACCTGCTCCGTTATCAAAGATCGGTGCTAAACGAAAATCTCCGGTTCCATTCGTTAATACGGCAATATTGTGTGTATGCCTGTCCTCGTTCAGAAACAGTGCATCCACCGTCAGCAGTTTGCTCATATATATACCGAAGCCCTTTAGCCCTGTGGTTCTTTCCACTTGTTCCACAAGGATCTTCAGGCGCTCCACGTGATCTGCCGTGCTGTATATGATCTTGTTCAAGCCCACGCCGTATGTATCTTTAAAAAGCCGCTCCAGAGTGATCAGATTCCAGCCTTCTGTAAAGTCCTTGCTTTTGCAAGCGCGAAAAGTACTGTCGTTACATTCGATCTCTTCTAACTCATACTCCACATACTCGTCCGGACGCAGGTCAGAGAAAGCAAGAAGCTTGGAAATCACATATTCAGTCAGGCCCTCATACCCAAGGTAATCCGCCTTGTACCAGGTCTCTCCTTGACGGAACTTCAGCTGGTTTCCTTTCGACGACTGCCTGTTAAATTCCTGCATGTCCGAACCAAAAAGACGGATCACTTTTCTCACCTCTCTATTCTTATCCAGAACTTATCATCCGCCATACGTCCTTCGGTCTTCTCAATGATCAGGATCGGATCATAAAACGGGACACCCAGGCGCTTTAATTCCAGTTTGATCTTGTCTCTGGTTTCCGGGAAACAGCGTGATTTCAGGAATTCCTCATAATCTTCAAAGCCGGGCTCCGTGTTTTTGCCAAAGGCACGGAACAGCGGATCATCAAGGTAGTTTCTGATCCTCACGATCCTCCTGGGCTCATCCACGTCAATGACCGTGCATACCATATCTTCATACATGTACCACAACCGCAATTTCAGTCGGGTTTCCGGGGTCTCCAGTTTTTCGGCAATCTCAGGGTGTCTACGGAGGATCTCCACCAGCGTTACGATTGGTCCTTTTATCGGCTCATCCTTGCTTTCCCAATTCTCGACAGTTCTTTTCGAAGCATTTGTGAAAACAGCAAACTCTTTCTGGGTCATACCCAAAAGCTGCCGTAATCTTCTCAGATCATCGCCGTTAATCGATTCGTTAATGACATATTCCTTGGCCATGGTTATTCCTCCTGACCACATTAAACCACAAATTTTACGGTATTTCAATCAGATTTAGCCACATTTTTTGCGGTAATGACTGGTCAGATCATTTCTCCGCTCAAAGATATTAAGATCGAACCGGTAGCTGACCCCGCCCGGGATCAAGCAGGATCTGTTCCGCCGCCCCTGGCAGCCCCCAATCGTTCCTGGAAAGAAGCCGTCGATGACTCTTTCATGGATATGGATGAAAAAGACAGTTGATCGAAACCTCCATTTATTAAGGTGTATATGTCTTATTCGCAAATTGGAAATATACGGTCAAAACCACAAATACAGCAACACCGATATAAATAGCATAAAAGCCGAACATCTTTACCCGATCCCGAATATCCCACTTCCGGAAATTCAAACAAATCAGGCAGGCGAAAACCCCTGCCAAGATCAAAGCAACATCCGTCACAATGAGGATCGTCAGGATGGGGCCTTTTTCAAGAGTTCTCCTCTCCGACTCTTCCCCTCTTTTTACGTGGGTCACCTTTTCTGTATCTAATACGGAAACGGGTTCACCCAGACCCCAATCTTCATTGTGGGTCCCGCCAGTTACTCTATACTCAGAATAAGGATAGCCAGCATCAACCACTTTGGCGGTTTTCATGTAGTATCCGAATCCGATATCCACACAAACGATCGCCAGCAAAGTAAGAATTATGCTTATGATAATGATCTTCTTTCGATCCGTCATATGCTCACCATCCCTTTGATCGTCCAGTGGTTTCGAGATGCGGTCCGGCACCTCCCAAGTGGCCCGTACGTTTATCTTGAATTAATTATACCGCATCCGTGCCACGTTCCTGTTCATGACTTTTCTTCCGTAGTGGACATAGGCTTCGTCCATGAAAAATTCTGATTATACTGCGCGATAAGTTGCCGGTATTTTTCAATCAATCACAGAGTTAGGACGAAGAGATCACCGGTGTACATCCTTTCTCAGGCGTTCCGGATAACATTATCCCGGCAACTCTGGATCGGAACATCTACGACGAAGTCATTGCCGTAGAAGCACTCGATGCATATAAGGCAGCAAGACAGGTCGCAAAAAAAGACGGTATCCTCATCGGTACATCTTCCGGAGCCGCTCTCTTTGCCGCCACCGAACTTGCCAAGAGACCCGAGAATAAAGGAAAGAAGATCGTTGCTGTTTTCCCGGATACAGGAAGGACTTCGTTATCTTTCGACAAATCTTTTCGCCGAGGAGTAACCTCAGAAAAGATCCAGCCGCAGCTGCCGGTCGATCCAGCTCTTCTGTACTGCCTGATGAATCATATCATCAGGCATACTTGTCCCGATGAGAAAAGGTGATTTCGAATCGTGACGCCGCATGTTTTCACGAACCAGCGAAGGATCCGTATTGGCATAGCAGTATCTGCATAAATGTCCGCAGGTATCATAAGCGCCGATGTCCGATCCCAGAAGGCAGGCGCACTCTCCGTTTCTCTGGTTCTTCCCTGTCTTCGGGACGATTAGGTGAGAGTGCAGCGCCGTCTCATAAGTCGACACCGTCATGCAGCCCGAGCAGTCGGCACCATAAGGCGCAAGTGCTTTTCCCTCGGCACAGGGACGGATCGTCATGCCGTACTTTCTTGCGATCTCGATAAAAGCTTTACCGAGAGTCATCCTGTCATCAAGAGAGACTTCCCGCGCCTCCGGAAAGTTCCGCTCGACTTTCTTGTAGATGTCCAGGAAGCTGATGACGCAGGTCTTCGTGTAGCCGGAAAGAGTCGCTGCCATCTTCTCGAACATCTTTATATGCCACTCTACAGAGTGATCTGCATCGACGAGGATCGGATCGTAGCGCCAGCCCATGCTGTCCACACCGACCCGCTCCGAAAGCTTCTGAAAAGACTCCATCACCCGCTCCTTATCCGGAACATGGGGTTCGATGTCTTTCCCATAAGGCGTGATCGTCACAAACCAGTACTGTCCGTAAGGATCCAGCACGTCCATCTTCGGCAGCATCGGCGCGGGATTTTTGGTGCAGAAAGAGATCAGATCCACCACCTCCGGAGACAAACTGTATCTCGTCACCTGCGACAGATTATAGGGATTACGCACCAGAACGAAGCCTTCTTTGATCCGGTTACAGAGCCACTCGGAATAAAAAGCCGGAATATCGGTCCGCATGCCTGTCTGGATGATCATGATTTCAGCTCCTTTAGGACCTCTCCGATATCGCCTGTGATCAGGATCGCCTGGTCCTTGATCTCCTCCGGACAGATGGCTTCTTCGAAGTTGATGCAGGCATAGGTCGCCTGCGGATTCTGCGCAGTCATTTTCCAGAACGGATACTTAATGATGACCGGTGTGTTGTATCCGACACCCAGTTCCAGGAAAAGGACTTTCCCCGTCTTATGCGTCTCCAGGAATACTTCGTATCTCGAGCACGCAAGTTTCCATCCGTCATCCTCGACAAACTTATCGTCGGAACGAAGATTCATGGTAAGCGGTTTTCCGCACTTCGGGCATTTCGGGATCAGCTCGGACGGGATCCGCATATCCTTCTGCTGCTCGTACATGTTCCGGATCATCTCTTCGTTATCGTAGGTGTCCTGCGTACAGGGCTCCGTGCACTGGAAAAGACCATAATCCCCCTGCTTATAAAAGAGCCGTTCCTTATCGAATCCCGCCTTCTGGAAGCAGTGATCCACATTCGTCGTCAGGACGAAATAATCCTTGTCTTTCACCAGCGAAAAGAGCTCGTCGTACACAGGTTTCGGCGCATCCAGATAACGGTTGATGTAGATGTATCTGGACCAGTACGCCCACATGATCTCCGGCTCCATCCCCAGCACATGAAAGCCGCCGGTATACATGTCCGTAAAACCGTACTTTTCAGAGAAGTCGGAAAAGTATTTCTCGAACCTCTCACCGCTATAGATAAAGCCCGCCGAAGTAGAAAGACCCGCACCGGCACCGATCACGACAGCATCCGCCTCAGAGAGAGCCTGCTTCAGTTTTTCATACATTACAATCACCTCGTTTCCGCTGCTTTTTCATGTATAGATTTAGTATACACAAACTTGTTTGTACAGACTGGACAAACAAGTTTTCTCTGGAATCAAAATCCTATTATCACAAGTATTCAGATGTATCTGGATCAGTATGTCACTTTGTCTCCAAAGCACTCCTAAGGGATTTTGCATCTTTATATCCCGGAATTGTCGGATCGTCAGCAATTCGACGGCCTTCTTCAATTGCCTGGAGCGTATCCGTATATTATAGAAGGTTCTGATAAAACAGAAGATCAATATCCTTAAACACGTTAAAAAGCACTTTGATGCCGCTTCCGGTCGTTTCCAGATATTCCTTCACCGTCGCCACGGCGATCTCCGCTGCTCTTTCATTCGGAAACATAAATACACCGGTAGAAATGCAGCAAAAAGCGACACTCGAAAGGCCTTTTTCATCTGCCAGTTTCAGGATCGAACGGTAGCAGGAAGCCAGATCGTCTTCATTTTGTTTCGTCAGAACGTGCTGTACGATCGGGCCGACGGTGTGGATGATAAACTTGGCTGGAAGATTAAATGCCGGCGTGATCTTGGCGCCTCCGGTCGGTTCCGGATACCCCTGTTTCTCGATGATGTCATTACAATAAAGCCGAAGCTGGATGCCGGCCTTTGATCCCAGGATATTATCCAGACACGAATGCAGCCACTGATAGCAGCCGGTGAAGCCGGAATTTGCCGGATTCACCACAGCATCCACAGAAAGCCTGGACATATCTCCCTGCCATAAATAGATTCGTGCATCCGATGCGATGGGCGTAAGATCCTCTAATCTCACGATTCCTTCCGCTTCATTTTCCGCCGTCAGGTATTCATCCTGAATCTTCAGAAATTCCTCACTGATCGGGTCGGGCATACGGATATTCATAAGCCCCCGAAGGAGATCTTTCTGTTCCTTTTCACCGGCGGGTATTTCCACGTCGGCTACATCCGACCTCTCCGCCAGAAGCTGCTTGATCAGCCATATTCTCTGCTCATCATGATTCATCAGATCACTCCTCTTCCAATGTCTCGGAAAACCGCAGGAGATACCCGTCCGGGTCCTGGATCAGCACCTCTTTCTCCACATAACAGATCCCGTCGCAGCGGTACTTGCTGGTGAATATATCTTTAAACGGAACCACGCCTTTTTCTTTTATCCGGGCAACGAATTCCTCCACGTGGTCGATCTCGATCTGGAAATTGATCCCTCTTCCAAGCGGATACTCCAGTTTCCCGGTCTCCCAATGGCCGTTGATCTCGTTGATCATCAGCTGCGCTTCGCCAAGCGAAAGAAAAGCAAACTTATCCTCGACCCGTTCGTACTCGATCCTAAACCGCAGCACGTCCGTATAGAACCGTTTGGATTTCTCAATATCGGAAACACTCAGTTCCGGAACCAGTTGATTGAATCGCATACTCTTTTCTCCTTGAAGGGTTCCCTTCTCCTTGCATCATTCCCCTAAAAGATCGGCTAACGTATCAGATGTTTCGACCGGTGTCCAGTGTCCTTCCACGCAGATCTCCGGGTCTATGCGCTTGATCGTATCCGCAAGTTTTCTGCTAAGCTCCTTGTCCTTTTTTCCATTGGGAAAAGCACTGCACGTGGCGTCTCCCAGGAACAGGGTCTTGTCTTCGCACACATACACAAGTGTCGCATCATCGGTATGCGGGGATTCGGATTCGAGGATCTTTACCGTGCATCCGCCCAGATCCAGCGTCATCTCTCCATGGTAGATCATGTCGGAAGGAACGACGATAACGTCCTTATTCCCGGCATATTCTTTTCGCACACTATCACCGATCGCGAGAAAACACGAAGGCCCGTTCTTCTCGATCTTTTCTTTCCATTCTTTCAGGTACTCATTGGTCCTTGCATTACAGATGGAAAAACCATGTATCGCATGCATGGCAAAGGTGTGATCCCAGTGCCAGTGCGTGAGGACCGTCAGGTTCGGAAGCGGAAGTCCCTCTTTTTCCAGAAGTGCATAGAACTCTTTCATGTGCACATCCGAATGCCCGGCATCTACAGCCAGACTCCACTTCTCTCCTCTGATATAGCCGAGATTCGGCCTGTCCCGCTCCTCTTCAAAAGGCATATACCATATATGTTCAGATAGTTTCTTCAGTTCCATTTTCTCAATCCTTATTCATTCTTATGCTGTCCGAGGTTCCACGTTCTGTGGTGCCGACTCCGTCTTCATATTCAAATGTTTACCAGTGAACGAACTCTCCGCCGATCACGCCCCGCACTTCGGGATCAGCAAGGATCCCGTATTTCTCCGGACGTCTGTACTTGTCGCCCATGATGTCGTTGCTTCGGTGTCCTCGCAGCTGATCCAGATCGAGTTCCGCGATATACACACCCGGCTCGCCCGGTGCTTCCAGTACGCACATATCTCTCACGCCCGGCTCGCTCCGAAGCCACGGCACACCGTCGAAAAGCGTCGAATGACCGTTGCAATCCGGCTGTCCTTCCGGGTAGTTGCAGGTCGCCACCGCCACCATGTTTTCGTAAGATCTAGCTCGAAGAGTGGAAAGCCGGTTGATCTCCATGGGACAGGCATTTGGCGCCAGGATCAGTTCCGCACCTTTGAGCATCAGGATCCGGGCGCTCTCCGGAAACTCCCTGTCGAAGCAGATCATGGATCCGAACTTTACTTTTCCTCTTCCGAAATCCAGGTCCGCGACGTAGAAATCATCTCCGCCACTTAAGACTTTTTCATCGGCAAAAGCACATGGATGTACCTTTGAATAGTGAAGGATCTCTTTCCCTGTCCGATCAAAGAAAGTCACGGAATTAAGCGGCTTCGGCTCGTGTTCTTCTAAGAAAGTGATGCCGATCGCCATCTGAAGCTCAGAGGCAAGATCCCGGAACGTATTTACGAACCCGCTGCCTTTTCCGATGGCAAGTTTTCGTATTTTGGTTTCGTCCTGCGGAAGCGCATATCCGTCGCTCCACATCTCCGGGAAAAGCGCCACATCCGCGCCCTTTTCTTTTGCTTCCTCACAGGCCTTTTTCCCGATCAGAAGATTCTCATCAAGATCCTTACCGGGAAGGATCTGAAGTAATGCTATTTTCAGGTTCATTTTATCTCTCACTTTACTCTTTTTCAGAAAGAACAGATCCGTCATCCCAGCCATGTCAGGATATCCGGATCCTTTTCAGAAGAAGTGTCCCCGCGTTTCTGATCGCCTATCCGTAGTGCTTCAAACTGCTCTGTATGCTCTTTCACGCCGCGTCACACTTCTTTCTGCATATAGCCACAGGTAAACGGGAAGAAATCGAATTTCTTCGTGCCGATATGGACGGCGCCGAAGCTCTCATACCACTTTCGAAGGACAGTATTTTCTTCCACGATGGAGATATTTACGATCGTGCATCCGACACTATGCGCATAGGAAAAAGCATGCTCCAGAAGAAGCTTTCCGATTCCCTGATGACGGCATGCCGGAAGGACGGCCAGATTATTGAGTTCACACTCGAGATTCTCCTGCATCGCCAGAGAATAGTACCCGCAGATGTTATCCTTTTCATCTACATAGACGAACATCGGACGGCCTTCTTCCAACTGCGAATAGAGCCTGTCTTCCGACATAGCAAAAGCCGTGAAGCGAGGTGCATTTTCCGTGGTAAACCCAAGCTCCTCCGCCACTGTCAGAAAACTCTTTCGGATCACATCCACACACTGCGGGATCTCTTCCCGCTTCATTTCACGAATCATTTCGCAACTCTCCTTTCCGTCAGGATCTTTCTACATACGATCAAGCTATCGTCATTTTTCAAGAACACCAGCTGTCGTATTTTTTCTTTAAGAAAAGTATATCATCTCCCAAAGAAATTGGCTTTATCCTTTCAGTATAGGAGTTGCGGTGTGTGGTTCGCCACTTTTTCCATAACGCAAGTGTAGCGAGGTCGCGCCTCTCTGGAAGCACTTGCTGACTTCCGATCCGTGCAGACGGCAGGAAATACCGGAGCCGCGAAAGAGTGCCATGAGAAGTGCGCTTTGGTGTTGCACTGGCGAACCGGATGACCACATTTACAGCCGCATCGCAAAGGACATGATGCACGCGCCCCCGGCACCACAGGAGAGTACTTCCGGAAGGTTTTCCGGAGTGATCCCCCCGATGGCATAAACGGGAAGATCTGTCTTCCCGCAGATATCCGACAGAAACCCGGGGCCTCGTGGAGCGAGGTCCTTTTTGCATTCAGTAGTAAAGATGTGTCCTGCCGTTACATAACTGACACCAAAAGACTCTGCTTTCCGCAGTTGCCCGATACTATGGACCGATGTCCCCAGGTTGGGAAAGGACCTGTACAGGTCCTTTTCAAGAAGATCAAGCGGCATATGCAGGCTTTTTACTCCCAGTGATTCCGCTACTTCCGGAAAAGAATGGATCGTCAGATCAACGCCGCATGCTTCACATGCCCTGAGCACCTTTTCCGAAAGAGCGAGGTATTCCCCGGCAGACAGATCCTTTTCGCGAAGGATCACGCGCGTAATACCCGCTTCCCTGATCCTTGGGATCTGCTCCCACAGCGGGCGCGGGCAGAGTTCACGCGATGTCACCGCAATGATGTTTTTTCCGTCAAATAAACACATAATCGTTCAGCACCGGCTGCAGGCCTCGCTCCTTAATAGCGTCGATCACTTCGGCAAGTGTTCTTCCGTCACTGATCTCGAACTGGGAATCTCCTTCTCCTTCGTCGCCTTCCACGTGGCTTCCGATGCCGGTGCTGACACCTGCGGAGATCTTGGTGGCACACATGCCGATGACATGGTCACGGAAGCCTGCGCGCTCTCTGGTTGAGATCGTGATTCCCGCATACGGCATGAAGATACGGTAGGCGCACATGACCTGAAGAAGCTGTTTCTCATGAACGTCTTTCGGGTTGATCTTATCGTTATTGATGATCGGGCGCAGTCTCGGGCAGCTGAACGAGATCTCCGCGTGCGGATACTTGCGCTGGATCAGATAGGCATGATTTCCGACGGCAAAAGCATCCTTCCGAAAGTCAGACAGCCCCAGCAGCGCAGCAAATGCGACTCCCCGCATTCCGCCACGCACCGCTCTTTCCTGCGCGTTCAGGCGGTAGGGAAAGACACGCTTATGGCCCGCCAGATGAAGCTGTTCGTAACGGTCACTGTCATAGGTTTCCTGAAATACTGTTACATAATCCGCGCCACACTTATGGATATACGCATATTCGTCCGTGTTCATCGGATAGACCTCGACACCGACATTCTTGAAGTATTCATGGGCGATGGAGCAGGCTTTTCCGATATACTCCACATCGCTCATCTTCCGGCTCTCCCCGTCAGGATCAGGACCTCCTCCATGCCGGTCTTCGCAATTGCTTCCATCTCGCGGCGGATGCCCTCTTCGTCGAGACGGGCACGGCGGATCCTGTTCCTGCAGTTAAAACCGCAGTAGATGCAATAGTTCTCACAGTAATTCGAGATATAAAGAGGAGTGAAAAGCAGGACGGAATTTCCGAAGTGCTTCTGTGTCTCTTCCGTGGCGCGGCGGGCCATCTGCTCGAGGAAGGGTTCCGCAGCAGGAGAGAGCAGAGCCCCGAAGTCTTCCGGTGTCAGGTATTCTTTCGCAAGTGCCCTCTTTACGTCCGCTGCCGTATAGCGTGTATAGTCATATTCTTCCATCGCACGGATAACACGATCCTGGATATCCGAGTCCGGGAGTTTCTCCATATCCGGAAGGTAGGCCATGTGATCGGTTCTCGGCAGGTCTTCCTCGACGTCGGAGATACCGATCTGTTCATTCTTTTCGATTTCTTCCTGATGATCCATCTTCGATCCCTCCCTTAGTCCTGAAGAAATCCCGTCAGCGGAGAAGATGCGGATGCGCGGTCGAGCACTCTTCCGGTACCGGCCAGATATGCGGTTCTTCCGGCGATGATCGCATGACGGAAGGCCTCAGCCATCTCGACGATATTGCCGGCTGTAGCGATCGCGGTATTTGCCATGATGGCGGCCGCGCCCATCTCCATTGCCTCGCAGGCCTGAGATGGTTTTCCGATGCCTGCATCTACGATGATCGGCAGATCGATCTCCTCGATCAGGATGCGGATAAAGGACTTCGTTGCCAGGCCCTGATTCGAGCCGATCGGCGCAGCCAGCGGCATGATGGCGGCAGCACCCGCATTGACCATATCTCTTGCGGCATTGAGATCCGGATACATGTACGGCATCGGGATGAAGCCGTCTTTGGCCAGCATCTCGCAGGCTTTGGCTGTCTCGTAGTTATCCGGAAGAAGATACTTGGAATCGTGGATGACCTCGATTTTGATGAATTCTCCGCAGCCGGCTTCTCTTGCCAGCCGGGCGATCTTTACGGCCTCTTCGGCATTTCTCGCACCGGAAGTATTCGGAAGGAGCGTGACGCCTTCCGGAATGTGCTCCAGGATATTTCCGCTGAAGCTGTTGACGCGGCGCAGCGCCAGCGTGATGATCTGCGCACCGGCATGCTCTACCGCAGCACGGATCAGTTCAGGGTCGTATTTCCCGGACCCCAGGATAAAACGGGACGTAAATTCATGTCCGCCGATAATTAATTTGTCACTCATAGTGATTTACTCCTTTATTGCTGTTTCTTTATTCAGTATCAGTTCGATCGCCCGGGATGCCATGTGCCCGGCGCAGATGATCACCCGGGAGGCAGTGAGCCCCACACCGTCCGCGACATCAGTCGTGCCGTCTCCGCAGATCGTCAGACGACGGTTCACGATCCTGGTTTGAATCGCATTGGCGTTACCGTATCCTGCCATGCCGGATCCGGAGATAACAATGGCGGAGGGTATCTTCTCAAGGACTGCATTGACAAGCATCGCCTTCTGCTCCGGTATATCGAAGGCCTCGATCACGATATCACACCGCCCGAAAAGCACTTGTACGTTTTCTTCGGTGACCCGGGTGACGTGTTCTTCGATCTCGCAGAACGGGTTGATTTCGGAGAGGATTCTTCTCAGGGCAGGTGCTTTTTCCATACCGACATGGGCCGGGGTATATACCTGACGGTTGATATTCGAGAGCTCTACCACATCAAAGTCTGCGATCACGAGATGTCCGACACCGTTTCTGACCAGCGCAGAAGCGATATTCGATCCCAGTCCGCCCAGGCCGGCGATACCGATTCGCGCTTCCTTCAGGATCCGGTAGATCAGCTTGTCACTTCTGCTGTCCAGTGCCTCCTCCAGTTCTGCTTCGGTGATCTTCATTCCTTCAGGTCCGCACATATCAGCCGCCTCCGACAAATCCGACGATATCGACATCATCATCGTCGGACAAGATCCGGTCATACTCAGCTTTCGGTACGATCTCGCCCCGGATCATGACGGCGGATCTTTTCGGATCGAGATTCATGGAGGAAAGAAGGGAATGAACGGTTTTTCCGGCGCAGTCTTTCTGTTCTCCGTTAATCATTACCAACAGGATCACTTCCTTTTTCATAAAGTGGACCGTTTTTTCTGCAAAAAAATACAGCACGCCCAGAGTCTGCACCGATGGTGGTACACCCCGGACACGCTGTTTCACGGTCTGTAAATAGTAGACATGAAAAGGAGCTCTTTGTCAAGGATTCCGGATAGATGACGGCAGCTGTCTGGATATTGTTTCAAATCTGTCACCATTTCTCAATATAATCTGCCTATAATCTATAGCAGATCAATCGGGGAAGAGGGTAATATCATGTTCAGATCTCAAAGAGTAAGAAGTTCTTTTCTAGCGGGAGCTATAGTAGTCTCTATACTGGCCGGGACCGGCTGCAAAAAAAATTCTGACGCAAAAGGAACCACCGCGGCCCCATCTAAGTCCTCGGAACCAATCGTCACATCTTTAGAATCAGAATCAGAATCTTCGGAAAAACAGGAATCTTCTTCCGAAGAATCAGAGTCATCGGATCCGACATCGGGCGAATCTTCCGGCGAAGAGGAATTCAAGCAAGAAGCTCTGAAACTGGCTCAGGAACTGGGCGTGAAGGAAGATGAACTTCACGGACAGTACGGGCTTTTCCTAAAGTATGTAGACTGCATCGATCAGAACACGGAATTAGGTACGCTGAAAGATTATGTGCTTCACCTTTTCCCTGTCGTTGCCGATCACCTAAAGCCGGAAGATGAATCCTACTTTTTCCAGAATCTCTCTGAACTGAGAGCAGAGATCGGTGAGACGATGTTGTCTTCTGCCGCAGAGTTTTATCCCGGTAGCAACCTGGTCCTGATAAACGAAAAAGGCGAAAACGGGGAGTCCGGCGTGGGCTATACCATAATGTATCACGAGCTGATGCACTTCATCGATTTTTCGATCGGCGGCGAGCACCGCTCGAACGTATACTATACGGGTACCCGCTTTGCATATCCGGAAGAGTTTACGGATAAGGAATGGGAAGACTGCATTTCGACAGAAACAGATTTCATCACGGAAGGCGGTGCAGATTACTATACGGGTAAATACTATCGGAAGACCATGGAAGGCTACAACACTCCGGCCAGTTTTCTTTCCGGGATCGAGTGGATCTACGGAGAAGAAACCGTAGACCGTCTGTTTTTCAGTTCTGACTCGGCGATGGAGTTTATTCTTCTTCTACAGGATGCCGGGGTCTCTGACCAGAAGATCGTCAATATTATCAGAACGTTTAATCGTGAGACGTACGGGTCGAACGGGTTGCCGGAGAATCCGGTCCGGATGGAAGATGTATTGGTCGATCTTTACGAAAGCAAGAAAGGTTCCGGGTGGAAGGAAGACAAGGTCTTCATGCAGATTTTAAACGAGATCCATGCCTGGACGATCGAAGATTATCCGTTTGAACACGAAGAACTGAAAGCTCTTCTCCTCGATTACCCTGCCATGGAAAAGATGTCGCAAAACGTACTGAGCCAGATCGATCAGCGCACTCCTCAGGAACTGGTCCGGATTTTTAAGCTGATCCTTCTCGATGGAAAACCATATCTGGCTGCGGATCTGTTTACCTCATTTGAGTTTGACAGAAACGAAGCGATCTCCCTTATCGTCGAGTATGACTTTGATCAGGAAAAAGTCATCTCGTATGAGTACTATGTGCCGGACTATCCGAAGTGGATCATTTGAACGCTTCGGTCGACATGCACTCAAATAAGCGGGACAAATTCAATCCCAATTTCAACAGGCGCCCAACTACAGTGCCGACATCATCAAACTCTTCGATAACGACCGCGTCAGAACCCCTTTTTACAGGTCTTTCAATCTTTCTTTCGTGCGTTTTTCGATCGCCTTGATCGCCTCATCTTCTGTCATATCACCTTTGAAATAGCCGGCCGTTTCTTCGGTGATGATGTAATACATACTTAAGTCCCATGTCCGTGCTTTTTCCGCATGCTCGATCAGTTCACGGATCGTGTTGATATCGATTTCCGAAGGAATCACATATTCTTCTTTCAGTTCCTCGGGATCGATGCCCAACTTCAGGTAGAATTCGTATTCGAATTTGAGCGCCTCGATCTCTTCCCTGCTCTTTTTCTCAAACACCTCTCTGTTGACAGAGAAACACCGGTTCGATTTTTCTGAGGCGGTGATGTACTCCAGATAGGCGCGAATGAAATCCCATGCAAGATCCTTGTGCTGACTGCTTTTCACAATACCCAGAGAGAGATTGCACTCGATGGTCATCCCGGATCCGGAAGGAGAAGGAAATCCCAGAAAGCTTACTTTCCCGTCCATCTTTTCTCTCAAGCAAGCAGCATCCGCAATAGATCCGATGTCATATCTACGGCAGGCCAGTTGTCCGGAGAGAAATTTCGTCTCGGTATAATCCTCTCCATATGCAATGGTTCCGTCTCTCATCTCGATCTCTTCATATCCCTCATCTTTGGGGATCCTTCTCGTGCCGAACTCTTCTGCAAATCGGAGGTTTTCCTTCATGGCGTCTTTTTGGAAATCGACCGTCTTATTCTTATAATCCACATAGTCAGTCAGCGAAAAATCCAGAAGACTCATCAGCAATTCCCCGCGCTCGATACCCTCGAAATAGTCGACTTTTTCACCGACCTTCGTCGCCGCTTCTTCAAAATCCTTATACGTCCATCCTCCGGTATTGGAGATGTAGTCCGTGTTCACCGCCACTCCCTTCAGAAAGAAGTTGACGGGCATATGATACAGCTTCCCGTCTGTCTCAAAGGCACGAAGAACATTGTCGAAATACTTGCTCCGATCGATCCCGTTCGGGCCATCCAGATATGTGTTCATATCCTCCATGAGCAGGTCCGTCTGAAAAACACTTTCCAAGGCAAAATCCACGAGAATATCCGGACCCTTTCCCGACAGAGTTTCCCGATAGACTCTATTCATGAGATCCGTAAGTTCCTCCCCTCTCAAACAGTCATCTTCATATTCATAGAGGATGACACGGCTGGTACTTTTCGGGTCTTTATTGTATTCGCTGATAAACGAGAGGAATTCCGAATTGATCATCATCCAGTATCCGCTGACCAGGATCTCCTTTTTTCCTGCGTGCGGGTTCTTCTCCGCGCGGGTCAGATGGATCAGTTTCCACGGATCCTCGTTCAGATTGAAGCCCATGTGTACGGCGAAGATCTCTTCTTCGTTTCGGAAGGAAAATTGCGTATAGGAAGTAATATCCCGGCTGACATCCGTATCGTTCCAGTCGAACACTTTCAATAGTTCTCCCGACAGAAAATCGACCTCGTAGAGTCCGGAATTGAAAATGGTGTAGAGTCCGTCAGTTGTCGAAATGATCTCATCAACATTTGCCAGATACGAGGCATCGATCGTTTCTCCAAGTTCTCCCGTCTTTATGTCCACTTCCCGGATCCTGATATCCGGATCATTCGTGTTGATCTTCGCACGGGATAAAACATAATTTTTTCCATTTTGAGAGATGACAGTACTTCCGAGGAAACGGTCCTCATCATTGATCGAACGGCTGGGCTCTCCGTTCGTTTTATAGAGAATAATATCCTGCAAATAGGATATACAGTATCGTCCATCCGGAAGAACGCTTAACGTCATTTCGGTCGGATTTGACATATAGTATTTCTTTCCGAGAAGAGGGATCATCTCCTTTTTTTCTCCCTCTTTGGAATACACCTCGATACAAGGTGCATTTTCCGACATTTCGTCTTCGTAAAATCCGAAGATGCATATATTCCCGTCATTATCCAGGGCAATACTGCTGATATCCAGGCACTCGGTCTGAAGTTCACGGATGAAGTTTCCCTCCCCGTCAAATATCGCAATCTTCGTTGTATAGTATTCCTGCTGGTCTTCCCTCGTCATCAATAGCTGATCGACATCCGCCGGAATCTCATAGTCGATCTCGTAGCGTGCGACTGCAATGTCATCGACATATTTGCAGTCAAGAATGTACGTCTGATTGACGTTTCTTCCTTCATCCGTCGGGATCTTCAGCGAACTGATCTGCGCATTGTAATACGTATCCGTTTCACTGATCACTTTTCCGGACACATATTCCTGCACCTTTTTCTGTTCCTTTTTCGATGTTTTTTTCTTTTTGCAGGAGGCGGAAAAAGATAGCAAAAAAGACGCAGCAAGAATGACTGCCAGCGTCCTTTTACCAGATGATTTTCTACAACCTGAATTACAGTGCATATTTCCCATACCGACACACTTCCTTCCCGAGAAGCCTTCCTGCTTACGCATCCCCAAACGAGACTCCTACAAGTTAAATATATCAAGTATGTGCACTTCGCAAATGACATTGACGTCATTTAAGGGACGGTATTTCACGGGAAAACAGCTTCCCGTTAGTGACCTTCTATGAGGGTTTTAATCAAATCAGAACAATACTCTTTTCCCTGCTAAAAAAGAATTGAAACGCAAACGCTCCAACCGTGATATAATAGATATAGATATAATAGTATATATCATCGTTCACACTTTAGTTGGAAAGGATGGGAAATGAAGTGAAAAAACACATTAAAGCATTCGCTACACTTTGTTCTCTGGCAATGGTGTTCAGTATCTTTTCTGCTTCTGTTTTAGCAGATGATCCTGTGACGGGCGGCGGAAACATCACTCAGGCAACGATCGACGCAAATGGCGGCAAAATGCCTGTAGATGGCGGAAACTATACGCTTGCCGGGGATGTCAATGTCAGTGATACAGCCCAGATTGCAGAAAGTAATACCAATGTCACTATCGATCTTGCCGGACACACGATCACCTATTCCGGGTCTGGTAGTATGTACATTGTCGGTAAGGTAACGTCTACCCCAAACGAATCTTCATGTCATATTGAAGCGGGAAACGTACATTTAACGATCAGTGATTCTGTAGGAGGCGGTAAGATCATAACTGGAAACGGTTATACGGGCGGCGGTTCTACTGACGTCTGGGTCAGCAGAAAAACCTCCAATGATTCCACCACAACATTCGGAAATGACCCTGGAAGAGGCGGATGTATCCTGATCCAGAACACAAGTAAATTTACACTTACCGGCGGAACGATCAATGGTTTTAAAGCCACTGACGAAGGCGGTGCTGTTCACGTTTCTAACGGTTCAGAGTTCGTTATGACGGGCGGAGCAATCACCAACTGTTCTGCAAAGAACGGCGGTGCAGTTGCTGTACACACGGCCAGCAAAGGAAGAACATCAAGTCTTGATGGTGTTGATTACAATATAGCAGGTAAAGCTACGATCACCGGCGGAACGATCAGCGGCAATCATGCTACGTTAAACGGCGGCGGTGTCCGAGTCCTGCGCGGAGATTTCTATCTGGGAAGTTGCGAGATCACCGGTAATTCTGCTGACGGAACGGGCGATAACGGAGGAGGCGGCGTTGCTATTTACAAAGCCGATTTTACTCAACATCTCGAAATCGTAGGAAACCCGCAGATTTATAATAACACTGGCATAGATGCTGACAAGAATAATCTGTTCTTTACCAAAAGCACATCTTTCACTTTGACCTCGAATATGGATTCCTCTGCGGATATTCACTTCGGTGCTAAGAGCATGGATACCGGAGCTCAATACTTCAAGGTGGGCTCTTATTCCTATGACCTCAGCAGTTTCACTTGTGACAATTCTTCTTATGAACCGTACTATAACAGTTCTAAGAATGCCGTTATGGTCAAGAAGCTCGTTGTTCCTTCTGTTGCCGGAAGCCGTGTTTCTGTCGGTGGTAATATCGAGCTTAAGCCCCAGGTGAATTTCGGAACTTACGATGATGACAATGCGTCGGTCAGTTATTCCTACTCTTATACAAAGAACGGAAAAACGACCACCAGAACGAACAGTTTTACCAAAGCACAGTTGACTAAGGTCGGCAGCAATTACGAGTTCTCGATTCCGGTCGAGTCTGCCTGTATGACGGCTCCGATCGAAATCACCATCACTTACGGCGCGAATGGTGATACCGTAACCAAAACGGTAAGCATCGAACAATACGTGAAGGGAATGCTGGCAGATACTACCGGAACTTACACCCAGGGACAGAAGGATGTTGCAGAAGCACTCCTTATTTACGGCGGCTACGCTCAGGTGCAGTTGGGTATTTATGCCGATCAGCTTCCTGATATCGGCGTAGACTTCAGCCAGGCATACACGAGTGGTTTACAGGGTGCTGCTTACACTATTACAAAAGACTCGAACAACGCTTACTATGGCGTTGCTGTCTCCTTCCTGACAAACACGGAAATCAAAATGTACTTCAAAAAGTCCGCAATAGGAGATACTGCACCAAGCATGGTAATTGACGGCTATTCCGAGCCGATCGCGGCTAAGGAAAGCGGCAGTTATTACGTATATGTTGTTAAAGGCGCTTCCGGCAACGGGTTCCCGGCTACTCAGTACGATGTATCTTTCAACTTCTCCATCGGAGAAGATATCAGCGGCAGTTATTCCGTCGAAACATACCTGAAGGCGATCAAGAATAACGACAACTCTTCCGCTGCTATGAAGAATCTTGCAGAAGCGTATAACAACTTCGCACAGAAGTGCATTGCATTAACAACGGCTTGAAGGGAGTAAAGAAAAAGAATGGAATACGAAAAATGTGAATTTGAAATCATCTTTTTTGATGAAACTGATATCATCGTCACAAGCGAACCTCCGGAAGACGGCGAGTTCGACGGCGAGATCACTTCTTAAACAGCTCCCGCTTCATCCGTTTCTCGGTAACTGATGTAAGCAACGGCCAAAACAAAAACACCCTTATGAGGTGATAAATCCCCCTCTCTATCGGAAACGACAGAGAGGGGATTTTTTGAAAATATAGGTTGACTTAAGTAAACTTTGGTTCTAAAATGACAGTAGGTTGACTTAAGTAAACGTGGAGGTTTTTGTGGTTAAGCTTGCTGATGCAGAATGGAATATTATGAACCTGTTATGGGATAAAGGTCCTCTTACGACAATGGAGATCATCCGTGAGATGGAAGATTCCAAAGGCTGGAGCAAGTCAACTACAATGACGCTTCTGCGAAGAATGAGCAGTAAAGGCAGCATAAATTTTCAGATCGACAACAAAACAAAAAAGTACTACCCGAGTCTTGATCGTAATGAGGCAGAGGTGGAAGAAGCCAGGTTTTTCCTCAACAAGCACTATAACGGAAGGATCGGCACCATGGTGAGCAATCTGATTAGCCAGGAAGCTCTCTCCAAAGAGGAGATAGACGAACTTTACAACATTCTTCGCGGGGGCAAGTGATATGCGGTTCTTCATAACGCTGAATATACTGATCGTAGTTCTCATTGTTTTAAGAAAGCTGATGAAAGGAAAAGTGTCCTGCAAAGTGCAGTACGCTGCCTGGATCATTCTTCCGATCTTTATGCTGGTGGGAAGTTTCATCTCCATTCCGGTAGTCATCGAAAAGCAGCAGAATGTCGCGGAGTATAAAAATACAGCAACAGTTTATGAGAATACATCTTACGGTTTCAGCACAGATGCAGCATACACCGTGGGAAGCGAATATTCATATGCAGGAACTGTGAAGAATAATTACGGTTTTTCTTCTGCAAAGAAGGAATCCACTCCCGGAACGATCACGATCGATTATAAAACAGTTGCTGTTGTGGCCTGGATCAGCATCTCTACTATCATCGGAGCCGTTATTCTTATAAACAACATCTCCTTTTCCCACATGACCCGAAAAACTCGCAAGTGGTTCTCGAAGTCGCAATACGGAAACCTGAAAGTATATAAGCTCAAAGGCCTGGACTCCCCTTTCCTTCTTTGGAACAGCATTTATATTCCTGAAGATCTGGAACCGGATTCCGAGCATTACGCGTTGTCCCTCTATCACGAATACTGTCACTATAAGCTGGGAGATTGCTTCTGGAATGTGATCAGGAATCTGTTTGTGATCGTATTGTGGTTTGACCCCCTCGTTTGGATCGCATATTTCCTGATCCAGCATGACAATGAACTCGCTGTCGATGAGATGGTGATCAAGTGGAACGGCGAGGATAACCGTGTAAAATACGGCGAGATGCTGCTGTCTTACGTCTCCAATATCTCTGGACTTAACCGTTCCTCGTCAGTTGCTACCTCCATGAGTGGTAAGAGCAAAAACTTCATGAAGAAGCGCATCCTCAATATTGCCAAAAAGTCCGGCGCGACAAAATATGCGGCCGTGATCGTCAGCACGGTTTTGATCACAGCTTCTGTCTGCCTTCTTATAAAACCGCATATCGTTTATAAAGAGGCGGCAAAGGCGGATACCGAAGCTAAGGTTTCTTCCTTCGAAACCGAAAAGGAGAGCACCACTGAAGAGACTATTCCGTCGGTCCCGGTGGAAGAAAATGCTACTGTTCAGACCACCGCTTCCGAGTCGGCAGTAGAGAACAATGCAGTGTATGTTTCCTATCCGGAACCCCAAACCGGTATTGTGTATGAAACGCGTAATATTTTCGGGGCTGAGGAATTTAGGATCCCGGACGAGATTAAGCAGCAGGAAAAGAATATCCTTGTGAACTGCAGCATCATTAATATCACCAGGGACTATGTGTATGTCGGTATTGACGGCACAGACTACGAGAAAAAGGAGAACATCTGCCGGATCTGCCGCTATGAGTCGATCGACGGAAAGCAAGGCGACCTTATCGATTCGGTCGATATTGATAACAAGACCGCAGTTATCATAAATGTATATGAAGCCGACGGAAAGACGTATGCGATCCTGATCTGCAGTCATGAGATATATACAGGCTATGTTTTCGATATATACGAGCTGGATTTTGAAAAAGGAACGGCCAGCCCGTACCGGACGGTGAATCTGGAAGACATCCCGGGCGGAATCAGTTTAATGGATGCCGCATATTACGATGGTACGATCTATATGTCCGGCTATATATACGAAAATGGAAAATTCCAGGGCGCTTTCTTTGAAATCACCGAGGATGGTTATACACGAGTAGAATGGGATAAAAAAACGGAATCGAAGTACAGTAAATTACTTGATCCGATTTATAAACTCTGAATTTTAAAAACGAAATAGATTTCTTTTAAGGAGGATCGTATGTACAGGAAACTGATCTCAGCGGGCCTTAGTATTTCTATACTTTTCGGGACCATAGCTTTCACAGGATGCAAGAAGAAAACAAAGAAAAAAGGATTTGAAGGGGTCAGGACAATATCCGCAGATTCAACCTGGTTTGATGCGAAAACGATCGAAATCGATGATGTCGTCAAGGATAAGAAGGCCACGTATTCCGAGAGCAGTATTATCGGTACTTATCATGGCGGTCTTGTAGTAAGAATGTACGGCTATGCATCGCCGGATAACAAGGAGTTTAATGAACTCTGCTATTTTGACCCGGATGGAAAACTGATCAATACAATTGATCTTCTTTCTGCTGTTTCCACTGACAATTCTTCATGCGTCACCAGCATTATAGGTGATGATCGTGTTTATCTGTACAGGGAAGATTGTGATGTCTCTGGCGTGCAGTCATACTATCTGACAACAGTTGATCTGGAGACGGGCGTTATCGGTGAATTTGAAAAACTGCCATATACCTCGAAAGATATTCCGAACTACAGTGAAGATATTTGGGTCAACGGCGATTATCTTGTATCGTCATTCAGAGATATTGGCTCAAATAGACGGATCTTTGCGATCTATAAAAATGGTCAAAGCAAGATCGCTGATCTGACTTCTGCTCTTCCTTCCGAAGAGATCGCAATGATCACCGGATGTATAACCATCTCGGAAAAGGAAATCCTTCTCGTCTGTTCGTATAGTGACGTGAATTTTATTTCTTTAAATCTGGAGACCGGTAAGATTCAAAACAAAGATGAAGAGTATTCTTGGCTGAACAAGCTTACAAGTAAGGAAGACATATCCTCTTTTGACGGAAAATCATATATTACGGATCAGGGCGGCGTAAAGCGGATCAACATGGGGACCAAACAATTAGAAGACATCGTCTCCTTTGATAACTGCAATTTGAACAGAGCGGTAATGGATAAATTATCTCTTTACTCTGCACAAGAGGATACGTATATCTTTGCAGGCAGCATCGCTGTTCCGGATTCAAGAAATGAATTTAACACCGGAAATAGTGCTTATACTCCTACGATCATCACTCTAAAGAAAGCCGATAAAAATCCGCATGCCGGGAAAGCGGTCATCACCGCAGCAGCAGTCGGAAATGCTGACGTGCCATATCCGATCTGTGAAGCCATCCGGTTATTCAACGATACGAATGACGATTATTACGTTCAGCTTCAGTATAACTATGACATAATAAAGGGCATCGATTACAGCAAAGCACAAACTGAAGATGATACGGATAATATCTATTACAAAACCGCCGCAGATCTCAATGATCTTCTGGCGATCAATATGCTCTCAGGCGCTGGTCCGGACATCATTCTGAATGCGGGAAGCGTCCGTCAGATCCAGACCGAAAAGCACCTTTTAGATCTGAGCAGTTATATGTCCGAAAAAAGCGGGATCCGCACCGAAGACTACTTTTCCAATGTATTCGATGCAGCAAAGAAGGATGGCAAACTTCTCTTTATGCCGGTGAGTTTTGAAGTAAGCGGCATATCGGCAAATACAGCCGATGTTCGCGACGGCCAGAAAGGCTTTACCTATGACGAGTATGTAAAGTACATGGATGAAGTCTGCGGCTTTGATCCGATGTCGGATACCCGGCTGGGTGTGCTATGCACTTTATATTCGTGCATGAGCGATCCCTGCATCCATGGAACTCAAGTGAACTTTGACACTCCTTCTTTCCGAAGTCTCTGCGAATACGTGAAGAATAATCTTTCCGAAAAAAGCAGCCATGATTGGGATCACGACGGGAATGCGTCATATTCCGCTTTCAGCACCTTCCTTGCGCATAATACATATCTTTCGCCAAAGAAGACTCTTCTGGGATACCCATCTTCCGATGCCTGTGGTCCGGTTATTTCCGTAGACACTTCTATCGGCATCTCAGCGATGGCCCCTTCTGCTGTAGCAGATGGCGCCTGGGAGTTTATCAGGTCCTGTCTGGGCGATGATGTTCAGACATTGATCGGAAGGGGATATACGAATCCGATGAATAAGAGCATATTTGATTCAACGGCAAAAGAAGTCCTGGAGCGTTATAACCACTCAGAAGCATCTCTCGGGATCGCAATCGACGAGAGTGTGATCGCTTCATATAAAGACATTCTTCAGTCAGCATCGGTACTCGAAGGTCAAGATCCGGCTGTGCTGAATATAATCCGAGAAGAGATCCCGGCATACTTTCTGGATCAGAAGAGCCTGGATGTAGTATTGGGAATAATAAACAACAGAGTATCCACGCTCGTTAAAGAAAGAGCGTAACCGTAAACAATACGACTTTCAGGTAATCGTGATAAAGAAATAAAACCTGCTAACAAAAATCAATAGCTTGTTGGCAGGTTTTTTGAATGCATATTCATCCGAGCGTCATTGATCAGTGTTTCTCCCACTCTTCACGCAAAATGCTGTACCAGCTGGCATCGCAGATGCCGGTGTTATTCTTATCCGATGCGCGGAGCGTACCGTCGAACTTCATACCGCAGTGCGTCATGACCTTTCCCGAATTCGGGTTTAGGGGATCGTGGTAGCTGTTGATGCAGTTGGCTCCGATCTCGGTAAAGAAGAAATCGATGAGGGCCTGAAGCGCCTCGGACATGATGCCCTGATGCCAGAATTTCCGGCTCAGACAGTAACCGATCGTCACGAGATCAAGCTCTTCCTTGATGAGTCCATGGATCGTCCCGATCGGCTCATCTCCGTTTTCCTTCAGCGTGATCACCCAGTGATAGTAATCCGGTTTCTCATATTCCGGAAGCCACATTGAAAGCACATACTTGGAGACATCCACACTCGTATGTGTCGGCCACGTCAGAAACTTCGTCACCTCCGGATCCGATGCCCAGTTGCGGAACATCGCTTCCGCATCATCCTCCCGAAACCGTCTTAAGATCAGCCTTTTAGTTTCCAGTGTTTTTGTTCCACAATGCTTCATAGCCATTCTTCCAGATCTCCAATCATATCGTTACATTTACCTGAGTTCCGCGTTCAACGATCAGGAACGGATCTTTGCATGTGCGGAAGAAATTCAGGACAGCTTCCAGTTCTTTTCCATAATACTCGGAAGACATCTCCGTTCCAAATTCTCTGATAGCAACCTCTATAGTTTCGTTTCCATACGGGAATACCACCAGATAGAAAGGCTTAACGGCCTCGCTATAGGAGTACGATTCATCGATCCTGTAAAGCTTTGCTCCGCTTGCACATGTTTCAAGTTCATTTACGGAATAGTAGAACACAATTCCGTCTCCCACATCATATCCGCTCGCTCCACGCTCCATATAGAAGTCCAGATTCATCAGAACCACGTTGCTCATGTAATATGAGACACACGGATCCGAAGTAGTATCCGATTTTTCTTTAGACAGATATAGAGTCGTGAATCCATCGGAATACGTCATATAGGGAGGATACTTGATATAAATATCCTTGTCCGCAGTAATAGGCGTCTCGGTCAGATATTCTCTTTCGGAAATCTCTATTGATTCCGGCGGCACTTCCGCTGCATCAAAATCCACCCAGATGGCCGGTCGGACACCGTATTTGTCATTACTATATGCATTTGCGGAACTAGGTCCTGAAGAATACCAGCTTAGACATGACGCCTCATTTGCGGAAGTTCCCGGAGAACGCAGCCACCAGATGATCCTGTTTTCGCCTTCCGTACTGAAAGTTCCCACACTCAGCATCGACAGCAAAGGTGAAGGATTCAGTTTCTCGCTTATATCATACTTCTCAAAGACTTCTTCGCTGCTTAGCAGGAATACCTTATCTTCTGTATCATTTCCGCCCGGAGTTCCTGTTTCTTCATTATCCTTATTCACGACGGTCGTCGTCACGATCTTCGCCTTTTCGCTGGCGTTAAAAGCTTTTTCATAAAACTCTCCATTCAGCCACTCACGTAAAGAGCAGGTCTCCCATGTAGTCGGACCTTCTTTATCGTTATACGGCATGGGCTCCATAACATTGCGGGCGAGAAGAAGCACTTTCCCGTCCTGTCTGTCGATCACGTCCCACACCAGATCTTCCCCACGATAGAAGCCGAACTCTCTGGGATCCCACTTTTCTCTTTCATTAGCAAATTTACTATAGTCCGTTCTCTTTTCTCCGGTAAACGGAGTATGAACGATCTCCTTACTTTCTACGACTACCGGAGTTTGAAGCTGAACCGTAATGACCGGACGGATACCATAAAATGTATAATCCATCGTGGTATTACTGATCGCTACCGGAGCATCAATAGTATCCCCGCCTGACCAGATCATTCCGTCCTCGCGCACATATGCAACATCCTCACTGTAATGCCCAGGTGTGCGAAGGAGCCAGTAGACTGTATCACGGCTTCCGATATCACCTTTTTTCTTAAACGCGGAGGATGCTTTTGCTTTTCTGTCGCTGTCACTATTGAAATACTGATTCGCTTCATCGAGGCTCAGAAGATATACGTTATCCATCGTCTTTTCGCCGCCGGGCGTTCCGTAATCCGAGTTTTCATAATTCTCGAGTTCCGTCGTCACGATCTGAGATTTCTCCGTCGCACTGAAAGCCTGATCATAAAACTCTGTGTTCAGCATTTCCCTTGCTACGCTATCTTCCCATGTGACGGGTTCATTCTCATCACTATACGTGTAAGCGTCCAGGACATACTTGGATATAAGGGTATTATATTCACCGGAATCCGTCTTTTTATAATTCAGAACGATCCACTCTATTTCTTCACCATTGTAGTTGCCGAATTTCACGGTATTTTCCTTCTTTTTGGAACATCCGGTGAAAACCAGTGAACAAAGAATAGCCGACACCAATCCTAAAGAGATAATTCTTTTCATGAGATTACCCTCCCTAAAACCAACCTCTACCATATTGATTCTACATTATCACGCGATCTTTTTCTCTGCAACGAAGCAAACCGCGAAATAAGGAGTGGTAATACCCCCGGACACGATCAGTTCCGAAAGGCAAACGGGCTCCATCAGGAATATGCTTCTGCTGCTTTGTGATACAAATAGAGCGCTTTTTCAAGACTCAGAAGTGTATCATCAGAATAATAGCAGAGAGCATTGTATATGTGATTCAGAACGCTATACCTGATCATGCCCTCTTTGCCTCCGCAGGAGATCTTCAATTCGAAGATCTCGTCGAAGTCAGATGCGGAGATCCCGCAGATCCGTACTACCTGATAACCGTCTTCTTTCGCGGTTTCCAGCTTATTTCCGCGATTGCAGGAGAAGGTCAGTGTCGAACTGCTTTTGAAGTACAATGACAGTATCGTCTCCGATTTAAGAGAGATGTTCGATCCTGCAAAGGTCACGCCCGAAAGCTGATCAAGGACGACCTCGGAAGCCGGTGCCGCCTCTCTCACTTCCTTAGAGGTAACGGCAGAAACAACATCGGTATTCAGATAGGACCGATCGATCAGAGATTGATTTATACCAAAGTAGGTCTGCGCCCATGTGCAGTAGCAAAGCAGTGCTTTTACCAGAGGCGCCGCCTTCTTATATTCGGCGTTATCGTTCACATGGGAAAGCAGATAATCGGCGTAAGTTTTCACGGAATAGGAATACTTTTTGCCGGATTTGCTGCCATCGACCATCCGGACCCCGATATTTGAGGCGTAATCCTTTGCCGATACCTGACACTTAAATACACAGTAGGTCTTCTTCCCTTCGGTCACGGTCTGCGCGACGGTTCGGTTCTCACCTTTTTTCGCCTTTACATAGACCTTCCGGGTCTCCGTCTTACTACCGGAAGGAACGGTAAACTCTAAATACGCATCTTCCGAAAGGACTGCTGAAGAAAGATCCATATAGAAGTTCACGCCGATATCACCGGAAAGACTCAGTTTGCAGCCGTGGAGGTGATCCCCCAGGTCTAAGGTGCTGTCCCCTTTGGACCATTCGGAAAGAGCTTTCACAGTAGGGGCCCAGGATGGGGTCGTTTCCCCGTTTTTCAACGGGATACAGGCCACGGAGATCGTGGTGTCTTTCGTATTTGTCAGATGAATCGCAAGTTTTCTGTAATCACTGTTATCCGTCGCATTCGGCACACTCATGGATGTTGGAAGCGGTTCTGCCTTCATCGCCGTAAAGCGGCCGCTTCCGCTTAAAAGTTTCACCCACAATCTGTCGGAGCCGACGGTGACGATCGCGCTTTTGCCGTCGGACGCGACCTTGATCTGTCCTGCTGTGTGCGCGAACCAGTATATTTCACCCGCTTTATTCAGAGAAATCTCATCCTGGATGATTACGCAGTTTTTATCCTTTATCAGTTTGAGGCCGCGGACGACGCGCTTGGCCCCGCTCGGCTTATACGCATCCGTTAAGTCAGTAATGGCATACGCTTCATTTCCGTTTTTGAACTCGGTTATGAGGCAGTTTGCCCCTTCTGCCTGGTCAATATCCTCCGTTGGGTTGATGACAAGTGTATTGTGACCCTCCGCTTTGATGCGATATGAATACTGACGATTCTTAAGCTCATAGTCCTCATTTCCCAGATCCGTGAAAAAGCGCGAGCCGCCCGATTCAATATAGAACGAGCCCAGATCATAGTGACCGTGATACTTATAGCAGTTTTCGCCGGCATGAAGCGCCGTCACCAGGCCGCTTTCCTCCCATGAAGTCCTAAAGCTGGCATTAGACGATCCAACCGAACCCCAATCGGTTTTACTCTGGGGTAACGAAGCGGGTTGCTGACTCTCGTCGATCCAGAGCACATCCAGATAACTGTAGTCGGACGTTTTCCGCTTTTTCTTAAGGCGAACTTCGGTCAATTCCGGCAGATTGAAATGTCCGCCGACCCACAGGAAAACAGCCCAGCCGGTATCGCGGCTTTCACGGTCATCGCCAAAACTGAATGATTTCGGGGAATTGGAGCTCATATAGCGGACAAAATCTGCGGATTTGGCAATACCGTCATAGTCCGCGAGGCCATAGTCCGTTCCTGTTGCACTGATCAGCGCAGAGGATTGAAGTCCGAGATAATATGTGGCGTAATCCCAGTATCCAAGGCCCTCCAGATATGTTCCATCCTGGGCACTATAGGCACGGCGGACAAAGGAGTATGCTCTCTTGTAACCATAGGTAAGCACTTGGGCGGCAACGCTTCTGGCGTTCTTTTCATCTCCGATGGCAAGTGCGGCCAGATTTGTACCACCGGTACATACAAGCTGCCAGTTATCTCCCTCGAGATCCTGATACCATTTATAAGTGCGCTGACGGTCACTTGGCGAATCCTTATAATCCTCCAAAACCTGATTCAGTCCTTTTTTGATCAGGTTTCCCCGGATAAAATCCCTCTGATCCTTATTCAGCCAGCTATAGATCCAGTCATATCCGTACGCAATGCCTGTACACATTTCCGCAGTATCCAGAAAATGTTTCGGACTCCAGTCCGGGAAATTGCATGCTGCTTTCATTTCTTCGTAGCAGCGCTGGGCATATTTATTTTCGCCGTAAATATTGTATGCCAACGCCAATGTGGCGATGTGGCGCTGTATTCTTTTGGACGTTTCGAGAAGGTGCTTATCGCCATAGGCGTCATACGTCGAAACAGTCGTCTCGTTAATGATCCTGTTCGCTTCCAGACGGAGTTCTTCGAGAAGTTTTGCCGTCAACGAACCATCATTTAAGTGTGATTTCAGATCCTTAAACTTCTGATCTGTCATGATGATCCTCGGGTGTGCATTCATCCCGTTCTTTTCGATCATATCGCTGATGACCTTTTCACCATCGACAAAACTGCCGTACTCTTCCGTTTGTGCTTTCTCCTGTGCGAACACCTGAACCGGCATCATACCGATCAAAAGCGCAAGCACAAGCAGAACACTAAACAAGTGTTTTTTCATGTGTAACCTCTTTCCCAAATCCGTGAAGTTTCATCGGACCTCGCTGGTCTATTATATTTATTTTTTGTGATATTCACAACGTCAAAACCGTCAATAAAAAGAGAAAATTGTTTTCTGTTTTTGGGGATCCGGATCGCTGTAGATACTTCAGCCAGCTAAAAAAGAGCATCGGTCGAGTGCAAAAAATCATATAATACCCCGAAAGTTCTTGAACTTCCGGGGTATTCTTTTTTCATGTGGAGGCCTTAAAGTTATATACGGGCTTGATGACTTCAATCACATCTACAGACTCTCTCACCACGTCGATGATGTCTTCCAGCGACTTATAGGCCATAGGCGATTCATCGATGGTCGCTTCACTGACGGAAGTGGTGTAGATGCCTTCCATCGCCTTCTGGAAATCCTCCAAGAGGACTGTCGCCTTTGCCTTGGATCTGGACATGATCCGTCCGGCTCCGTGCGGTGCAGAGAAGTTCCATTCGGGATTACCCTTGCCATACGCGAGGATGGAACCGTCACGCATGTTGATCGGGATCAGGACCTTCTCTCCTTCGTGCGCGGCGATCGCGCCCTTTCTCAGGATCATCTCGTCCGTATCGATGTAGTTATGTACCGTGTGAAAAGCTTCCACAGCCTTCACACCATAGCTGTCGAGGATGATCTGCGCCATCAGTTCACGGTTTCTTTTCGCGAAAGCCTGACAGATCTTCACGTCGTGCAGATAGTTTTCGAGGAAAGGACCATAGAGCCAGCAAAGATCCGCGGGAACTAAAGGACCCTTCTTTTCAAACTGCGCCTGCAGCTTCTTAAGTTCCGCCTGGATCTCGGATCGTCTTCCCTGTTCCTTGAAGGTCCGGATGATCTCTTCACGCTTAAGGAAGTACTCTTCTTTTCCGCTTTGAAGGTCCACCGCCATCTTCTGATGGAACTCTGCCACCTGCTTTCCGAGGTTACGCGATCCGGAATGGATCACCAGATAGAGAGTTCCGTCAGAAGCCCGGTCGATCTCGATGAAGTGATTTCCGCCGCCAAGCGTCCCGAGTGAACGGACCAGTCTCCTGGTTTCCTTAAGATCGCGAAAACATGTAAGTTCCGTAAGATCAAAATCCTCCTTTCTCCCTTCCCACACATTCATGCCGGACGGGATGAAATGACACACTTCATCGAAGCGTGCAAAATCGATCTCCTTCGTATCCAGTTTCACAGTGTACATGCCGCATCCGATATCCACACCCACCACATTCGGTACGACCTTGTCGGTGACCGTCATGGTCGTGCCGATCGTGCAGCCCGCACCGGCATGGACATCGGGCATGATGCGGACTTTCGCGCCTTCCGCAAAAGGCATGTCCAGCATCGTTTCGATCTGCCGGATGGCCTCGTCCTCACACACTTTGGCGTAGCAGAGAGCCGTTCCGTATTTTCCATTGATCTCAAACATTTCTATTTCTCCTTTACCCCCGCGCCCGGCGGAGGATTTTCCTTATCGGGAAGAGCGCCCGGGCGCGGCCTTTAAAGCCGCGTCAGGTCACTTTGTTCCCCATGATCTTTGTCAGTTCGGTCAGGATGTCACCCCCGCCGATGTTGATATTGCCTACATTTTCGCAGATACGCTCCACATACTCCAGTTCCTTCAGCTTATAAAGCGTCGGATTCTCCTCCATGAGTTTTGCGGTATTCAGCAGGGAGCGGGTAGACGCCACTTCCTCTCTTCTCGTGATGACATTGGCCTGTGCCTTCTTCTCCGCGATCAGGACAGTAGAGAGGATATCTCTCACTGCGCCCGGCAGAATGATGTCTCTGACTCCGGCATCCACGATGTCGATGTAAAACTCTTTGCATCTTTCCTTCATCTTCTCGAAAACATACGCGGTGATACCGTCTTTGTTTCCCAGAATATCGTCCAGCTTCTGGCGGCCGATCTCCTCACGCAGTGCCATCTGCGCGATCTGGCGCATCTGCTCGTCCGGATCTTTTACCTCACGGTAAAGACCCGCCGCGTCCGTGATCTTATAGTTCAGCGCAAAGTTGATACGCAGCGGAACTTTGTCCGAGGTCATGATCTCCTGGCCCTGGATGACCATCGCGCACACACGCATGTCCACCATCTGGACATTCACCTTCTCATTGGTGCGCCAGAAATAATGTGTTCCCGGCTCCAGCACGCGCGTCAGTCTCCCGTCGATATACAGGACCGCATTCGTATTCGGCTCCACTACATACTTGATGTAGAAGATATCCGGAATGGACGAAAACAGATACTTCGGGAAGTCTTCGGAAACCTCAGTGGTCAGCGGGAAAACACGGAACTCGTTTTTGCCCGCCTTTTTGAAATAGGCACGTTTTCCCGGCTGAATCATGTTTACGAAAATGCCGTCTACGAAACGCATGCCCAGCTCCGTCTCTTTTACATCTACCACATCCACGGAAGATGCTACGTCACGTACCGAAAGGAGTGCGCGGATATCTATATTTTTGGACTCGAGTTCTGCACGCGAGTCGAAGACCTCGGCGAAGCTGCAGTTGGAGATCAGGTATTTTCCTGCTTCCAGAACTTTGGCGAACTTACCGTTCTTGAATAAAAGTGCTGTCTGTTTTTCATTAATTACCATTCTTTTCATATTTCTTTCCTCCTAAGAGTTAATGATCAGGTTTGAAGTCTTCCCCGTATCCATACGGTGCGGCCGATATCTTGAGCGCCCGGATCCCGGAAGCGGAAGCCCTGGACTCTGGCCTCCGGGAGCACAACACGCGGTATCCGTTACCGGACAAGCTTCGACGGTTACTGCCTTGCCCATTCGGAAGATCTCTCTTCTTATGGGACAGTTCTTTTCGGAAAGAATAGTGGATCCGAAGACCCGTTTTTCTTCGGGAAAAGATCTGTAGTTCCGGCGTGGGTCAGACTCCTGCTTTGTAGGGATCTTTGTAAGATCTGAAACAAAAAGGATTCGAACCTTCTCGAAATGGTTTTGAGCCAATTCTTTACCGCGTTTCCAGCAAAATTCAGCCGGTATACAGTCCGGGCGGGGACCTTTTCTGCACCGCGTTGCTATCTCGAAACAACCGCTTACAGCTGTCCTTCGCTGTCCACATGTTCATGATATCGGGATATGGTTTTTTAATCACGGAAAAAAAGCTGCGGTATCTCTTCCGCAGCTTCGTGAATACTTTTTTATTTTCCGTTCAGGATACTGTTTTGCCTTCGGATACGGTCTTTGAGAAGCGCCACGAAATCTTCCGGCTCGGTAACACGGATCATCGGTCCGAAGGAAAGGATGCGGATCAGAAGCTCCGTTTCGTCGTCCTTGTCATAGCGGAGGCGCACACGGTAAAGCTTCCGGGAGATGTGCTCGGTCTCTTTTTCGAAGTGGGCAAAATGCAGCATGACACGCTCGAGGGCATTTCGGATATCGAGAAGCTCGAAGACCACTTCCCTTTCACTTTTATATTTCTGGACCGGACCCTTGATGACCATGTCGCTGAAAGAAACTGAACGGATGCGCTGGATGTTAACGGTCCGCGGACCCTTTCTGTGCTGGATCCCCACCGCACGGAACTTATCATCTTTTTCGGAATACTCGATGAAATCCGGACGGAAAAGGATCCGGCTCTGATGTCCTTTCCCGGAAACCGTAGAAATATCCAGGGTCTTCCCTTCGCGGACGGCCTGAAGCACCATGGAAAAACTTCTTCTATATTCAGGATCCTCATACGGATCGCCGTCTTCGTACTTATCGAAGACATCGATATCTTCCGGCCGGAAAAGAGGCGGGACGTCCTCCAGTCCCTCAATAGTCTCGCCGAAAAGGGTAAACCGGGGATCCAAGGTGATCGCCTTGAGCCAGCGCTTCTGAAGATCCGTCAGCGGCATCTGCGGATCTTTTCGAATCGGCGTCGTTCCATCTTTCCGGATCAGTTTATAGTCTTCTTCCCGGAGTGCACGGGCGATCTCGATCCCGCTCTCGGCAAAACCCTTTGACGCGATCACGGTCTGGATCTCTTCTCTGGATGGCGCATGGTCTAAAGCGATCCGAAGGATGTCTGCCATGCAGTTATAGTAGGCTCCGTAAAGCTCACTGAACAGCATCGTCCGCACCTCCCTCCTGTCTGCCGCCGTCGGCCGTGGCTTCGCCTTCCGGTCTTTCCGCGCCGCTTCCATCCGCGCCGGCATCAAGACCATAAACTTCCGCCAGCTTCTTTAAATCCGAAAGGAACCTTTTCTCGACGGCTCCGTTACTGAAATGCACATCCACGATCCGTCCGGTAAAGGTCCGGATCCAGGGCACCAGTTCCGAAGAATCAAAGACATCCGCCTCGTACCGGATGAGCCCTTCACCCACTTTTTTCACCGTGCCGCAGCGCTTCTCGCGCATGAGGCGGTCGGGAATATGCTGCTCATATTTACCATATGCGACGGTAAAGAAGACATGCTCGAGCCGGGGGCCGATGCTGGCTCCCCAGAGATGCTCTTCCTGATGCGCCAGTTTCTCTCTTGCCGCATCGTAATACTCGATCTCCTCACACATGGTAAGTTCCGTGATCTGATCGATCCGCACCGAACGGTACGCTTCGTTTTTGAGCGAGAATCCGATGAGGTGCTGGCGTCCCGACTGCGTGCTGATCTTCACCTTCAGCGGGATCAGCGTATCCGACGTGCGCGTATCCTTCTTTCTGCTGAAGAGCTCCACATGGATCGCTCTTTTTTCCCTCATGGCCAGGAAGATCCCGCATAGCACTTCGCTGTCGATCGTCCCGGTCAGGTAGTGATGTTTAAAACGGAATACCGGCTCCTTTACCGGTCTTTTGTCCTCGAGAAAAGATCCGATCACGCCGCAGGGTGCGGTCTCGGCAAAGAACCGGAGAAGATCGGAAGAAGGAAGACCGGTCATTTTCGCGCAGCGGTAATACACGAGCCGCCCTTCTTTTCGGGAAGTAATAAGACCTTCTTTCTCATACTCGGACAGTTTTTTACGCACCGTGGACTGGTCGAAGACCTTCGTTCCGGAAAACCCTTCCAGATAAAGATCGATCTTTTCCATGATCTCCTTAAGCGTGCACTCCCGCTCTTCCGAAAGAATATCGAAAAGGAAGAAATGCAGGGTAATATCGCCATCTGTGAAACTCTTACTCTTCCATGCCTTAAAGAAGGGATTCGGGCCCTCGGCACGGCTGTCCACGGAAAGGAATACTGTCTTTCCATCCGCTGTATTCCGGAAAGACATGGAGTCAGAAAGCCAGCTCTCGATGCGCCTTCGGCAGTCATCGTAGGAGCGGGTGCTTTTCCGGTCGTACTCGCCGCGACTCTTGAATCCGTATAGATAAAAGTCGCGCATGTAGTCGCGGATCGTATCGAAGTTTTTGATCAGTTCACTGTATGGCATACATTCATTGTATCATGTATGCATGAATGATATATTTAGGGAAATGGACATTAAACGATTTTATCAGGATGATGAATATATATTAGAAAAGCGCGACGAAAAGGTCTTTCTCATTAAAGGGGAAGACGAGTATGAATTGTCCTACCAGCCATATGGATCCTGTCTGAATATTAGGACACCGGACCGGAAATGGTGGACGATCTATCAGGCTTTTTCAGTCAGCGAGCTCTGCTGCGCCGCGCGCACGAACGATACGATCCGGATGGTCACCGGCGAGACCTACGATATCCGGGGTGTGTTCAAGCTGATCATGAAGGCCCTGGAGCTGAAGCTGGATCAGATGGATATCGGCTATATCGAGGCCCGCTGCTTCATGGACATTCTGGCGGAAAAAGGCGCTGTCTCTGAAGAAACCGCATTCGACCTTTACTCGGTCGGGATGGTCAATCCGAACATCATGTCCCACCTGATCCATTCTAAGAAAGTACAGAACACACCAGGCGGCCGACACTATCTGCGGAAGGCCGGGGCGGAGATGTATGGTCTCACTTCTGTTGAGCCCGCTGCAAAAGATCCGGGAGAGCCGGATTTCCGCCTGATCTCCAACCAGGTGCGTTTTGGTGTGGGATATATAAAGATGCCTTCCGGCAAACAGTACTATGCCTGGCACGGGCAGCCGAACCGAAACGACGACTATATCACCTATGCGGAGATCACGGAAGAGGAATATACGAAGATCAATAAAGAATATCCCCGAAGGATCGATGCCGACCGGGAAACAGCAGAATTGTTCCGGAATAAATATGTGGACGGGCACAAAGTGATCTCTGAAGGATGGAATATGCCCCATCCCTGATCCCTTCCCGCAAGTCTTCCACGCGAGAATCTTTTCCCTGCAAAAAATTTTATCTCCGAGAAAAAAAAGGCAGAATAATGCGTCTAATTTTCAAAAGGATGAACCACAGGGAGGTTTGGACATGAAACGTATAACAGCTATTATTCTCGCAGGACTCATGATCACTTCGTCCGCATGCGGCAAAAAGGAAAGTACCCCGTCCGGGATCGAGATATCAGGAACAGAAACATCAGGAACAGCAGAACCTTCTGAAAGCAGTGAAAAAGAAACTGCAACCTCTGTCTCTGAAAGCGCTTCTCAAGCCGAAACAGAAGCTCCTGTGGAAGCGCCCATCAAAGCTGAGTGTAAAAGAGATCTTACCTTCATCAGCTACGAAAAAGAGACAAAGATGGAATCGCGTTACATTTATCCGGTATCTAACGGCTATGTCGAATACGACGAAAACCCGATACTGCAGTATGACAGCCTTACTATCTCCGGACAGGAGTATTACAAACTCCGATTCGCGATCGACGAGGTTATTGATCCGTTCATAAAGGATCTTCGTGATACATACAATAAGAATATCGAATACCTGGAAGGCAAAGATATTCCTGATGAAAACCGGACCGGTGAATGGCATGCACTCTGGGTTACAGTACACCGCGCGGATTCCATGGCCTTCTCGTTCGACCTGGAAGATCACTACTACAATTTTGATTCGAAGACCGGAGAGCTCATCACCATATCCGACATCGTCAAGGATAAAGCCGCCTTTGAAGATCTGATCTGCAGATATATGGAACCATTCACAAATAATCCCTCGACATATGGTTCCCAGTCTCTGGAAACAGTTCTTCACCGAAAAGTCGAAGATGACAGTCTGGATTTCATCCTGAATTATGACGGACTGACCTTGAAGGTCTATTCGGATGAAGATACCAACCCGTACTATTTCAACTCCATCAAGATCTCTGCCATGAGAGATCCGGAGATCTTTAATATGGACTATTTCGGACATACTCCGGGAAACTATGTATTACGCCCGAACGACGATGGCTGGATCTACTGGGATTTTAACGACGATGGTATTCTTGATGCCCTTGGAACCAATCAGGAAATCAACTACGAAGGGATCACCGGATTTGCAGATATATCCTTCGGCATGGGCCGTTGCGAGTTTAAACCGGCAAAAACATATAGCACTATCCCCTTTACTTTCCTGAAAAGTGATGACGGCAAGTATCTTTACATTGAAGAAGAATACAACCTCGGCACCCGCTGCGCGAAACTGGAAGATGATTTCTCCATGCATATCGTCGATCCATACGGGCCGAAAGTATCCTATTCTGATGCTTTGAAACAGTCGGAGGATCCTGCAAAAACAACCCATATAAATATGGTCTGCCTCCTGGGCTACAGGAGTATGTACGAGGAATTCTCGTTTACCGGGAAGAACGGCACCCCGGAAAAGGGGCCGGTGTACTATAGCGACAGACCGGAAGTCATGAAGAGTAATGTTTCCCTTTCCGGTTTTGCATATGACCCGAGTACCGGAACAAAAGGCGGAAACCTGACGATCCCGAAAGGTTCTCTTTTTGACATTATCGAATATAACGATCAGGAGGGTATGATCCTCTTTAGAATCACGCCTCCGGGAGAAAAGACCCATGGCAGCGATTATTATGCCGTTGTCGAGTTTTCCGGCTTTGCCCTTAAGATTGAAGATTATCATTATCCGCAATTACTGGATGGCAAAAAAGTCGATGATGTGTTTGACTACCTTCCGTCGTTCGGCGGCTGATTCAAAAAGGAGAAATAACTATGAAAAAATCAATCGCAATTTTACTCAGCATGCTGATGGTTGCATCTACTGCCTGCAAAAAGAACGAAACGGAAAAGCCGTCCTCGTCTTCAGAAAAAGAGAGCACTGAAACAACAACAGTAAATACAGAAAGCACAGAAGACTCAGAAAGTACAGCCGCTTCTGAAAGCACTTCTGAGAGCACGGCTCCTTCCGAGAAAGAGTCTGAAACTTCCGGAGAAACCTTAGCTCCCGGATCGATCCTGATCAGCTACGCGCAATTCCCTGATCCGGTCCTTCTTAAGTATGTGGCAGAGTATTGTGATCCGAACTGGGATGGTATCCTGACGGAAGAAGAGATATCACAGATCAAAGTGCTCGACTTCAGTCTCTATTCACCGAATTCGATCAACGGAATAGAATGCTTCACCAGTCTGGAAAAACTGTATTGGAACAGCTGGGAGGAATTTCAGATTGGGGAAGACCTGGATCTTCGTTGTTTCCCGAAACTGAAAGAAGCAGATCTTAGTGGTATCAGACTGTCCTCTATCGACGTAAGTGCATGTGAAGAGCTGGAAGTGCTTTCTGTCAGTCACTCAGGTCTTTCTGACATCGATCTGAGCCACAACCCGGCTTTAAAAAACCTGGGTATTTACGGGTGTGAAATAGAAACTCTGGATATAACAGGAAATCCTCTACTTGAAGAATTATCTGTTAGTTGTAGTCAGATCAAAAAACTCGATGTGAGTAAGCACCGTAATCTCAAAAAACTGTACTGCACCGAAACTGAGATATCCTCGCTGGATCTTCGAGGAAATCCTGATCTGGAAGTGCTGTACTGTGACAATTGTAAGCTTACAGAGCTGGACTTAAGCGCCAATCTTAACCTTAAGGAACTGCGTTGCACCTATAATCAGTTTTCCGTCCTTGACATAAGTAAAGCCGAAAAGCTGGAGACACTTCAGTGCGTAGGAAATCAACTTACCGTTCTGGATACTTCCCATTGTCCGAACCTTAAGCAGCTGGGCTGCGAATATAACAAGATCTCCTCCCTGGATCTGCGGAACAATACAAATTTAATGGAACTGGCCTGTGCTGAAAATATGCTTGCTTCATTGGAGCTTCCTAAAGACGCTCCGCTTAATTATATCGACTGCAGTTCGAATCAGCTGACCTCTCTGGATCTCTCAAAATGCAGTTCTCTCCAGAATGTCAACTGCGAAAAGAATAAGCTGACGGCACTTCTTCTTCCGGAAAGCATCAGGAACGTGGATTGCTCAGAAAACGTTTTGACAGCTCTGAATCTGGGAAATGCAAGATCACTTCAAAGTCTGTATGTAAAAGGCAATCCCATTTCTTCCTTGAACCTTCAGAATATGCCTGACCTGGAGTGTCTTGATGTCCGCGGTACCAAGATCACCTCTGTCGATGTAAGAAATTGTAAGAATCTCGTAGCGAGTCTAAAAAACAACACCCCGTATGAACGCGAGGATGGTGGCTATGCGATCGACGCAGAAGACTATGGCAGCGAACCTTTTGTCGCACTATCTTATGATGAGACAACTGTATTCATCTACGAGTGAGATCTTTCTTTAATTGCCGCTTTGCGTTCTATTTGGTCTCCACGTCCACGATCCGGACATAGCGGCGGAGCGGATATGTGCCATCGTGTGCTTCCCCTGGAAGCGCTGAAGACATATCTCCCGGATACGTCACTCGTGTGATGCCGGCTTGAATAAAGGTCTCAATATATTCATTTCGAAGTTCCTCCGGACAGGCAAGACCCACCGTCTGGAGGAACTGCTTTTTCCTTCGAAGTACCGGGATGATATGCTCTTTGGGAAGTTTTTTCACCAGGATATTTCCGAACATGGGAGACAACTCCAGCTCTTCATCTTCTTTCGGGATCACAGAGCAGATCGGGGACGTCCATGGTTTTTCCTCGCCGCCGTTCAATATTCTCTCGAGCTTATCGGTACGCTTCTTAAGTGTCAGCTCCGCCATGCTGCCGATCGTGGCCGGGCGATGCTCTGACGCGGTCTTTTCCAGGATCGGATAAAAACGTTCGCAGAAAGAAAGAATATCTTTCTGATCATTCGTATCAATATAGATCACCTGACAGGACGAACAGAGGAGCTGCTGGGTCGTGATAATATGCTCGGCTAATAGATGAAGATCTCTGTCTTCTATCTCCCCTGCCAGATACGAAAAACTCAGCCGGTGTCCCCATTCGATCAATCGAGTGCCCGGGGAGGCAAAACGGCGGACGGCAGAAACAGCCGCCTCTCCGCCCCACACCACCAGAGCGTCTGCCATGGATGCCATCTTCTGGATCGCCGCCACATCAGATGAAGGTGTGTCAAAGACATAAATGTAGTCGGAAAGACGGGGTTCTATGGATATCAGTTCGGAGATGATCTCCACAGAAAGTCCCTTATCCGCCTGCGGAAGCTTGAGGATATTTATGTTTCCTGTAAGAAGCCCTTCTGCTGCTGAAAATGCCGGAAGACCATCCACGTTACCGGCAGCGATATGCAAAAGCACGCCTAACGGGCGGGTCAGCACGCGGATCGGAGAAAGACCCTGCGGCGGGGTCGTTTCTTTTTCCGGAGAAAAATCCTCACCCAGTTCGGTACGGAGTTTGAACTCCAGATACTCTCTGGTCAGCATCTTCGTCGCCAGTTCCATATATTCATCGATCCCGTCGATCTGAAGGGATGCGATCCGTTCATCAAAATACCCCTGCGCCACCTTCTTCCCGAGGGCATCGATGGCATCGATTACGATCTTCGGATCGAGCCTCGGAGATGCAAGAGTCGCCTCCAGTTTCTCCTCAAGATGCTCGAGGATCTCGCTTTGTTTTGACGCATCATACTGTTTTCCATTTGCCAGGATCATAAGTTCACCTCGACTTTATCCAGGATCTCCGCCGCACCGGCAGCGCAGGTCTTGATTTCAGATAGTCCGGCGCGTCCCATGATTTCCAGATACGGAGACGTGATACCGCATCCGCAGGTCTTCCCGTCATGGAGGATCCCGAGGTCATCTGTCATGACCGAAAGAAGCGGCGTGCCAGTCACGATCGGCGTGATGAGATTGACCAGACCCGGCTGTCCCATGGGAAGGACCTCAAGGGTCTTTACATCACGGATCAGCACGCGGCTATAGATCGGAACATGAAAGTGATGTTTCTCACAATCCATGTAAAGGACCGGATGCTCGACCGCACCATAGAACTCCACGATGTCCTTATCATCGAGTCCCAGAACTTTTTTCGCCAGCGCGTAGAAAGATCCTTTATCCACTTCTTCGGTATAGAACTGTTTCCAACCGCCACCCAGCATCAGTTTCGATCCTTTGGGAAGTTTTACGGATACGCCCTGATCTTCCATTCGCCGCATAAGAAACCACGCATAAGACGGGAATCCCATGAAGCGAAGAGGGAATCGTGAGCGGCTGTGCTTCACGATCGCTTCCATCACCGTATCCAGATCCAGTTCGTATTTTCCTTTATGCCAGCGGAGGGCATATGTGCGGCTCAATGCCGGCGTCATAAGCGTAACACCGAAAGCCGTCTTACTTACTCCGGTCCGGTTTTTCCGCGTCGGCTGATATCCGAAGACCACATAATGACATGGCCGGATGCCGATCAGTTTTCTTCGGGAACAGACCCGAAGGACCATCTTCAGCGCACTGATCAGATCTCCCCAGGTAAAACCGACCTCGCTGAAGTGACCGCTCGTACCGGACGAGGTCACTTTTGCCGGCATGCGCGACGGAGAAACAGAAAAGAGACGTTTCCTTTTAAAGATCGCGGTGGGAAGTATCGGAATAGTTTCCAGAGAATTCAGATCCGTGATCCGGGAAGGGTCAAATGCCTCCGCATCAAGGATCGATTTATATCCCGGACAATGGGAATAAGAGAAGGCACAGTTTTCCTGCATAGCACGCACGAAAAGCGCTTCGGTTTTTTCCAGGTCATAGGGATTCTTCTGGCGGAATAATCTGCGTCGGAATCTCATGATACCAATCTCCTTCAATCACGGTGAATTCATCACCTTGAATTGTCCTTCTCCGAAGCTATTATACCACGTATGAGAAAAAGCCCGCACCGATGACCGTTTCCGGTCAAAGGTGCGGGCCACTCACCCGTGTGGAATGAAAGTTGATTAAACCGATTTGCCGATGAGTACAGTAACCTGATAGAGATTGTTTTCTGCACCATGATGCTTATTCAGTGTCATACCTACTGGCATTCCGTTGACATCGATATTCTGCGTGAGACCATCCACCCAGTCTCCATCTTTGAAGTAACTCTTTACGTCAGATGCTGCCGGAGCTGTTTCTTTGATCACCGTCGCGCTGGTGTATGGGCAGTCACTGGCGAGGGTAAATCCCGCACCATCGGACTTCATGGATAGCGCAAATCCCAGTCCCTCCATAAACTTCGAATCATTCTCCAGGTCGAGTTCGACGTAATATACGGTTACAGATTCCGGGTCAACAGGGAGCCAGGAAGGCGGATCCGCCTTCTGCTTCTTGGGGATACAGAAATCTTTATACTTCTGATCCTTGCCTGCGACTTTTGCATTATCGAAGAAGTAGTCTCCTGAAGACCAGTCCCGAGTGTCATCGAAGTTAAAGATCAGACATTTTATGAAGAAATCCGGTGCCAGAAGAGAGATGAGCCAGTCGACCAGAAGAACACAGCCAATAGCTAAGCCGACCACCATCACTGCCGCGACCGCTGCCACTGCGATTACCGGAATAATAAATGCGAACATTCCTAGGCCGACTGCGGCGGCACACGTTACGAAAATAGACGAAAGCGCAGAGGCAGCAATGGTCAGACCACCCGTAAACAGTTCAGCTACAGCTGCAGCAGCAAGCGCAACAAAGGCATCCTTATATTCTTGAACTTTCTCATTCGAAAACACAATGGATCCGTGTGATGCCTGAGAAGTCACTCTGTCGAGAGAACCAATAGACATGACAAGCTGCTTTGTTTCCTGCTGTTCCATAGCAGCTGGACAGACCCATGTAACTGCATTGTCATTGTATGCAATAAAGAAATGCTCACCGGTTTCTTTATCCTTCACATAGGACCATGCATCATTGCCGACATTCTTAAAATTCTGTCTGATCAACTCTAAATTATCGTAATTCTGCTTTTGCACGGAATTGATCGTATCCTGATCATTCTTCAAATAAGCATCAACAAGAGACGGCGGCAGAATGGCTATAGGTGTATCCCTTTGTGTAATCGTCACATCAGAGTCGTTGACCACGATATCACTGGGCACACGGCAAAGATCCATTGCATCACTAAAGGTTCCGACCACTTCGAGATTACTGAGAAAACTTGGCAATTGAATCGAATTATTCATGTTGTACCTCCTTATATATTTATTTGGAAAGGTCACTCGACCGATCTTCCGATAAGTACGGTTGCGGTATAAATATTCTTATCGGCGTGATGATGCGTATTCAGAGTCATACCTACAGGCATTCCGTTCACATCGATATTCGTCGTAAGACCGTCACACCAGTTGTCTTCCTTGAAGTACTTATTCAGATCAGATGCTTCCGGAGAGGTTCCTTTGATTACTGTCGCACCAATATACGGACAGTCACAGGCAGCCGTAAATCCGTCATCGCCCGCCTTCATGGATACTGCGACGCCCAGGCCCTCCATGAATTTCGAATCGTTCTCGAAGTCGATCTCTGCGTAGGAAACGATGATATCGTCAGACGCTCCGGAAATAAACGGCGGGAGTTCTGCTTTCTTTCTTCTTGGAAGGGTAAAGTCCTCATAGGAAATACCCTCTCCGGCGATCTTCGCATTACCCATGTGGTGGTCAACCGTTTTCCAGTCCCGATTATCATCGAAATTAAAAATCATTAGTCGGATAAAGTAATCCGGAGTCAGAAGAGAGATGAGCCAGTTGATCAGGAGAACCAGACCGATCGCCAGTCCAACAGCCAATACTGCAGCAACTGCTGTAACTACTGCTTCTGGAATAACGAAAGTGAAAGCAGCCAGTCCGGCCTCTGCGGCACATTCGGCGAAGGTAACTGCGAGTGCATCAAACGCCATAGAAAGACCGGTAGCAAACAATCTTGTCGCAACCTTTACAACTACTCCTACAAGCAGACCTTCGATCAATGAAACAGCCGGATTGTTTATAAGCATAGACGCAAATGAGGACTGTGAAGTAAGAGAGTCAAAAGACCCCATAGAAACGACCAGCTGATCTTTTTCCTTCGACTCCGCATGATCCGGATACACCCATGTGCAGGCATAGTCATTATATGCGACGAAGAAATGCACACCATCGTCACCCACTACTTCGACCCAGGCATCCTCACCGACATTAGCCACATTCTTTCTTATCATCTCAAGATTATCGTAGTTCTGATCCTGCATCTTATTAATGAAGTCCTGATCGTTTTTCTGATAGGCTTCAACAAGAGCCGGCGGCATAGCCGCAGCAGGGCCTGCGTGATCTGTGATAACAATATTCGGATCCGTGATATCAAGATTCTGAGGCGCACGACATGCCTTCAGAGATTCGTTTAAAGTCCCCACAACTTTAAGACCGCTAAGAAAATCCGGTAATTTAATAGTAGTATTCATTTTGTACCTCCGTTAATTTTTTTAACATGAAACCAGGCGATAGCATAAATGCGGTATCGCATACAGAGATTTCATGTGCCATTTTATTGAGTTGGTGATTGGCGCCTTGCACTAGCTCTTCACTAAGTTAATCACGGCTTACGGAGGATTTTCTCATGCATTTTCTGGCAATTCGGGTAAATTATAAACATTAATTGACAATTACGCACAAGACCAAATGTGCTTATTTTATCTACACGTCTTTGCCATAATCGATCAGATCCTTAATGACTTCGCCCGCGATGATCAGTCCTGCTACCGAAGGTACGAAAGCCGTCGATCCGGGAACACTTCTTCTTTCCGTACCCTTTCGTTCCACGCCGGAAGTACCATCGGCATTTTCCTGACAGTTAACAGACATATCTTCCCGAGGACGTATCGGCTCTTCTTTCGAATAGACGACTTTGAGATGTTTGATCCCCCTCTTTTTGCACTCGCGGCGCATTACCTTAGCAAGGGGACAAACCGAAGTTTTATAAAGATCCGCGACTTCAAAAGCCGTTGGATCCAGTTTGTTTCCGGCGCCCATGCTGCTGATGATCGGCGTGCCGGCTTCCTTTGCTCTCACGATAAGCTCGAGTTTTCCGGTCACGGTATCGATCGCATCGATGATATAGTCATATTCCTTAAAATCGAAAAGATCCGCGGTCTCCGGCATATAGAACGTCTTAAATGTCCGGACGACGCAGTCAGGGTTGATCTCGTGGACACGCTCTTCCGCGACATCCACTTTATGCCTGCCGACGGTCTTCGTTGTTGCGATGATCTGGCGGTTGATATTGGAGGGACATACGACATCATCGTCGATCAGATCAAGTGCTCCGACACCGCTTCGCGCCAGTGCTTCCACGGCATATCCGCCCACGCCGCCGACGCCGAAAACAGCAACTCTTGCGTTCTTTAATTTCTCCATCCCCTCCGGGCCGAGAAGCAGTTGTGTTCTTGAAAACCGGTTCTGCATTTTTCAGGCATTCACTTTCTTTTCATCTTCACTTAAAGTTTCGTTCATACTGCCGGTCCTGTATCCCGCAAGATCCATCGTCACATAATCGAACCCGAGACTTTTTAGCGTATTGTACACGGTATGTCTTACTTTTTCATCCACGAGTTTTCCGATCTCCTCCGGAAGGACTTCGATCCTCGCGATATTCCCGTGGACACGAACTCTCAACTGACGGAACCCGAGATCGAGAAGAAGCTGCTCGGCTTTCTCCACCATCTTTAGTTTCTCTTCGCTGATCGTCTCTCCATACACAAAACGGGAAGCCAGGCACGCAAAGGACGGCTTGTCCCAGGTCGGAAGATCCATCTCTTTGGAAAGGAAGCGGATCTCTTCTTTCGTCAGTCCCGCGTATCGCAGAGGACTCTTTATACCGAGTTCCGCCACTGCAATAAGACCCGGCCGGTAATCGCCGTTATCGTCGAGATTAGAACCCTCGGCGACATTCTCTATCCCCTCTGCAGAAGCCACTTCAATGATCTTTCTAAAGAGTGTGTTTTTACAGATGTAGCAGCGGTTCTTCGGATTCTCACGGAACCCCTCGATCGACAGTTCATCTGACTCGAAGACGATCTGACGGATCCCTTCTTTTTCGCAGAACGCCTCTGCTTCCTTCAGTTCGCGGTTCGGGAAAGAGCAGGACTTCGCCGTGACGGCGATCGCTTTTTCTCCCAGAACATCCTTAGCGACTTTCAGAAGAAAGGTCGAATCGACTCCCGAGGAAAAAGCAACGGCGACGCTGCCGAGGTCCCTAAGATACTGTTCCAGTTTCTGTTTTTTAGCGTGCATTTCGTCCATGTTCTTTCGCGCCTTCCCCTTCTGAAATACGTGTTGCTACCATTTTATAGCATTCACCTATTCAGTCAATAGGTTTCGGGAAAGCGCAGATCCGGTTGAAGACTGGTCATGACAGAAGCGTCACTTTCTCTTTTTCAGAATAGGTATACTTATTTATGGGGACGTCTGTCATGAAGTGGCAAGGCAGATAACAAATGGAGTAGGGCATATGTGTATTAAAAAACGGGTTTCCTTCCTTCTTGCGGGATCGATCGTCGTATCCCTGTTTTCTCTTTCCGGCTGCCGGAAAAACAGATCTAAATCATCTTCCGATGATCAGTATTATTCCGGAAAAGAGATCCGGGAAAGCGATCCGTATTTCCAATCCGAGATCTTTCCTCTTGAGCTTCCTGTAAAACAGGGGCGCGATCTGGAAAATGCGTTTGTATCTGAAAGCAAATATATAAATGGTCTTATCGTGTCCAGCTATAGCATAAACTATATAAGACCGGACAACCCTGATCCGGAAGATGACTGGGAATATTATGTGACCGGGATCGGTCTTTTTGATACAGAAGGGAAGTATATCCGCGAGCTTCCCGTTACGGCAACCAACATATTAGGAATAGACTCGGATAAAGACGGCAACATATGTATCCTTTCGTTCAAATCTTCCATCGATGGCGGATCGGCGGCGATTTCCAGGCTGAATTCGAAAGGTGATCTTCTGGACAGTGTAAACGCACCCCAGATCCCGTATTCGAATGAGCAGGGCACTCATATGGAATTTACCGTACTGGAAGACGGCCGGTATCTTATCAACGGAACGGAGATGGGCGTGTTCGGGAAAGATGGAGAAAAGCTCTTCACTGTCTCGGATCAGGGCAGGATCGTGCGTGGACCGCTGATCCTTCAGGATGGAAAGTACTATATCCAATCCATCCGCATGAATGATCTGTCCCGTGAGATCAAACTCAAAGAAATCGACCTCAATACAGGAAAACTCGGGCAGGCGTTCGATGCCGGCTTCCTCGAAATATATAAAGATCTGCTCTCGACTTCTGAAGGCCTTTATTCCAAAACCGCTAATGGACTTTCGAAACTCGATATCAAGACAGGGAAAGCCGAATCCTTCTTTAACTGGAATGATACGGATATCGACCGGAACTATCTTTCGGAGACCCAGCCCTATGTACTGAATGATAATGAACTTCTGGTGATCTGCAGACACTTTACCGATGAGGGATATAGCACATATCTTCTCCATCTTACGAGGACCGGGAAGAATCCGCATGCCGGCAAGAAAATGATCATCCTGAAAGGTGCTTCTCTGCAGCTTGAATTTGAACTTTTGGCTTTCGTAAATAAATATAATCTGGATCCTTCGGCAAAGGCACGCGTCATTCTTGTCGACGATTCAGAGGAGCAGTCTTCCGTGGAAGACCAGGCCAAATCCCGGCAGACGCTCACGCTGGAACTCCTCTCCGGTACCGGTGCAGACATCCTGTTCGGCTATGCAGACCAGAGTCTTTTCCAGAGCTCGACACTTATGCTGGATCTGAATCCTTATATTGACGGGCCGAACGGTTTTTCTCGGGACGAGTATTTCGATAATGTTTTCCGCGCGATGGAAAAAGGCGGCAAGCTGTATCACATACCTGCGCGTATCAACCTTCAGGGTTTTCAGATCAACACCGACTATATCCACCAGAAGATAGGATGGAACTATTCAGAGTTTGATGCATGCGGAAAAGAGCTGCGGGATAATGTCAGTTTCCTGGAAGGTATCGATCAGCAGCTTCTCCTTATGTATCTGCTTTCTTCCCAGAACGATTTCATCAACTATGACAGCAAGACCGTAAACTTTCAAAATGAGACCATGAAAACGATCCTGCGTCTTTCGAAAGAATACGGTATAAAAGAAAAACCGGAAGATGAGGGGCAGCGCCTTGAGTATTCCGGTGGCGGATCTTATTTTCTCGCCGAAGACCAGACCACCGATAAGTTCAATGCGGGGCTTCTGGCAGCACGTCTGATGGGTATCGCTTCGCTTGAGAATCTGAGCCTCAATAAAAATGTGCTCAAAAATAAGACCGCATATCTTGGCTATCCTTCTTCGGACGGAAGCGGCATGTCGGCCGATCCGATCAGTTCGCTGGGCATCAGCGCATCGAGTCAATATGCAGATCTGGCCTGGGACTTTATCCGTGCTTATCTCTGCTCCGACTATGAGCCCCAGAGAAATACATTTGGCATCCCCGTCAGGAAGGCTTCTTTTGAAAAAGAATGCCGGATCATTATGGAAAGATGCAACCGGGAATATGCGCAGGGCGTCCGGCTAAAGAGCAGCGCTCAGGATCTGCTCACTTTCTACTGCCGGCCGACAGAAGCGGACATCGATGAGCTTCGGGAAATGGTCGGGAATGTTTCTGTAAGCACGTGCAATGACCCGAATATCCTGAACATCATTTTCGAAGAGGCCGGCGCCTATTTTGCCGGAGACCGGACCGAAGATGATGTACTTAAGAAGATCCAGGATCGTGCATCCACCGTAATGAAAGAGTTGTAAACAGGACCCGTATCTGAAAGCCATTACTTCTTCAGTCGTAATAGAAAGACCCCGGGGGTTCCACCTGAACTCCCGGGATCTTTTTCTTTTACACGGCAGTGTTTTTTAGACGAGTTACGTTACCGGCAGGGCTCTTCCGTAGATATAATCGCAGGGAGCTCCCGGTACCTTCTTACCATCTACTTCGTGGTACGCATAGATCCAGTAGTATGTGTACTCATCCGTGGATGCATATGCATCATTGAACTTGGTTCCGGTACACATTCCGATGTATCCGTAACTTCCACCCGGACGGATACCGTAGATCAGGTAACCATCCGCACCTTCAGATGCATTCCATGTAAGTTCGGCATACCCGCGGCGGGATGTGATCTTCGCACCCGTTACCGGCAGACAGACGCCCTTGGCGTATGCATATTTATCACACTTTCCGACGATCATTTTTCCGTCAGCATCTTTTACATAAGCGAATACCCAGTAATAGTTATAATCCTGATCCAGGGCATTTCTATCGATAAAGTTCGTGGTTTTGGTCGCCATTCCTACAAAACCGTAGATCCCGTTCTTCTGAGCATATACGAGGTAGCCTTCTGCTTCCGGAACTCTGTCCCAGGAAAGCTTCACCTGGTTCTTACCGGCGGATGCCGCTCTCAGATTCGTGACAGTGGACGGCTTAGGTTTCACATCACCGACAGCAATATCGAGGTTTACAAAATCAGACGCGTAGTCAGATCTTCTCTCTCCGTTTAACTTCTCGGAGTATACTTTCAAAGTATAATATCCGTCAGAAAGTCCGTCCGGGAGCCTTACACTGGTCATACCGCTCTTTTCGCGCCACGCCAGACGTCCGTAGTAAAGAACATTACCACTGTTATCGCAAAGCAATGCGGAAACATATTCATTTTCATCATCTCTGGCACCGCTGAAGCGAATGTCGATGACCGATCCCGGGAAATATCTCACCGAGGTATTGGCAGTCGCAGTAAATCCACTTCTTGCAGGATCTTTGATCGTCAGTTTAAGATGATGGCGCAGATTCTGAAGAGCTCTGACCTCAGTAAGCGCATTGATTCCTAATGGACCGGACACTTTTCCATCATCTGCCGGTGATGTAAAGAGCACAGAAGAAAGGTTCAGGAAGAAGGCCGGACGGATTCCCATCTTCGTATTTACCTCAACATGATAGGACGGATTCCATTCTACATTTCCATCGCGATTAACAAAAGCGGCTGAGGTGTTATAGGATGCCGGACTTCTAAGCCAGTGTGCATACAATCTGGCATGGACTGTTTCATCGACCGTATAGGCTTCCATAGTGGACAGCGGCCACAGTTTTGCATTTGCGACCTCAGTTCCGGCTACACCGTCAGAATAAGGTACAGAGAATGCATACTCTCCCACCTGAAGAGTACGGGGACGGATTACAGAAGATCCGAGATCCACAGACGCAAGGGTCTTCGTATATTGTTCATTGACGACTTTCTGAAGATCCGATCCAGCATATGCATTTCCCTTTTTCGTGTTGGAATTGAACTGGACCTGATCGACCATCGGATGTAAGCGGTCAACATATCCGCTTGCGGAATTGTCTTCGAATCTTCCTTCGTAAAGGAGTACGGCACTTCCCTTACTGGCTGATGAAGCGACACCCTGTCCATCGTATCCGACGACCTTCCAGCAGAGCCAGTCTTTGTAGGTCGCTCCTTCATCGCCGAAAAATACGATCGCGGCATCATAAGAATTCACATTTTCAGAGAGCTGTTTGCTTCCTAAAACGATTCCCGGATACGTCGGCGCCGCCGCATTCACGGACTCTGCCTTTTTCGGAGCAGACATGACACACGTGCCTGCAATAAAGGCGGAACTTAAGATCAATGCTAGTGATCTTCTTAGCTTGTTTCTTCCCATAACGTTACCTCCATTTTTTTCAGAAAAAATAGCACGCCATACTCCTTCGTACAGCAGTGCCTCGAAAAAAATGAAAGCGCTTCTATATGATAATAACTACACCATTACCTTTAGTTAAACCCCAACGAGAAAAATCTCCCACGAGTTCTATTGTACTCGGGGGAGTTTGTGTATGCAAGATGAAATTTTATGAAGATGCCAGATCAAAACAGTTCGTCTAAAAGAATATAGTACCGGATCTTTTCCCAGTCCGGTTCGATACCAAGCTTCTCGAAAAGAACTTCCGGCCGGAAGTCAGCATAGACTTTTCCGCCATAGGTCCCGTCGATGATATCCAGTTTCTTCATTGTGCACATCCATGGCAAGTTCTGTTGATCTTAATTCTACTCCTCAACAACAAACCGCTCATATAAGAAGAGGCTTTTATTTTGCTTCGCTGATATACTTGTTCACGCGGTCATTAATGAAGCGGATCACGTCATCCATTGACTTATCGCCCACATAGTATGCTGCCAGTTCTTCGTTGATGATGCCTTTGATCTGCACATCATCCATGTAATAGACCGACAGCGTCGAGAGCATATCGAAGAACTTCTGCTGCATGGTATCTGTCGCTTCCTTATACCCCATGGTCCGGAGCTGACTCTTATCAAAGAGTCCGTATTCCATCTCAAAGTCATAGACTTCGTTATAGTAATCGGAAAGCAGGGCGATCTCTTTTTTCATGACCTCTTTATTGGTACAGATCGAAGAAAAAGACAGTTCCTCTTTCGGAATGAATGTCCCGCCGAGAAGATAATTGATGAACTTTTTGCAGCCTTCCTTACGGTCGGATCCGGCTGTTACGGAGATGCTCTCCTGTGCCTTAAATCTCGGGCCCTGAGCAGAAACCGAAGGCGTGCCGATCACAGAGAACGCGTCCTGTCCGTTACCGCAGTTTTTGACATAGTCTGCAAAGTTCGTCATGTGTACATATCTTCCGTCCGTCTTCGGGCGCAGTTCTTCTTCTGCAAATGGTATGTATTCGTCCGGATCGTATTGCTTTTCCGGGAAATTCGCTTTGGCATAGTCTGCCGCTTTTCTAAACTGCTCGGAATCGAAGTTTACCTTCTCGCCTTCTACCGCCGATTTGATGTCGATGCAGGACATCAGGAAAACATTCCGATAGAAATATTTGGAGTCGGGATAATCATACGGCTGTGCGCCGGAAAGCTTTTCTCTGACAAAGCTGTCGTACTCTTCAAAAGTCATGCCCACCTTATCTTTTCCGACATCGTCTTCCTTCACGATCAATCCTTCGACCTCGATGGTCACCGGAATGAAGTACAGTTTCCCGTCCACCTTGCTGGCTTCAAGAATATTGTCGAAGAGTCCCTTCTTTACGTTCTCTTCGACAAACTCCCCCAGATCTATCAGGGTCTTGTCGTTCATGGCTTCTTTCTTATCCATGTTTACAACGATATCCGGACAGTCATCACTTTCGAGTTCTCTTACCAGAGTATAGGCGCGTTCGATCTCCGGATCCAGGATCGCAAATCCTCTTCCGGCCTTGATGCCCTCGTTATACTTGCTCCAGATCCGGATGTAATATTCCGGATCCGTCTCATTAAAAGAAACGATCGCCTGCGACAGATAGTCCGAGAAGGATCCGTCCAGAGGCGCGCTGATCTCAATGATCTTTTTCCCGACGTGCGGATTGGAAGAAGCCTTTGTCAATACCATGACCGAATAGTTTTCCGTCAGGATCCGGGCTGTCGGGAAACCATCACCGCCGCAGAAAAACAGTACGATCTTATCGTCCGTGAAATGGAGAACACGTATATCGTCGTTCTTCTCCGGATTGAAGTCATAAAAATACGGAGAATACCAGCTGTTGTCCAGTACTTTTTCCTCGGTATTCGTTTCAATATTGTACTTGAAGATATTCCCGAGCGTATCCACCCGCAGAAGATCACCCTGCGCCGTGCACTGATAGTCGGTAAGGGTATCTGCGTTTTCCCCGCCTGTGACCCAGAGCGTCTTATTCGTGAATTTTCCGGAAGCAAGATCCAATTCACAGGTGTACTTCTCACCCGTCATCAGCTGCACATTCGCATAAGCCTTTTTCGTTTTTTCGTTATAGGAAAAAGCATCGAAACTGCCGACTCCGGGCAAAGTCGACATGTCCATCTCGCAGAGCAGATCCATGCCTTCGTAGAAGTAAAGGAGCGTGTCCCCTGTGCCCAGGATCATACTCTGCACGGCAATATAGTCACCAACACGGGTTACGATAGAAACGAACTCCAGCTTCTTCCCATGTTTATCCAGCAAAGGAGTAACACCGGATGCCTCTCCCGTTTCCAGATCCACTGTGATAAAGTCGGTCTCAAAACCGGAGGTGAACACACCCACGACTGCTGTTGCGGTTTTTCCGTCCTTATTAGGGAGAAGGGCATAAATGTCCTGCACACGCACACTTCCATTTTTGACCTTCATCTCCAGCGCTTTTTCTTTCTTGCCCTGTTCGCTATATACATCCAGTTTCACTCTTTCATCGGATGTCTCCAGATCGTATGTTGCGTAGGTGCTGTAGATCTTCCCGTTGATATATTCCACAGACGTACCGGACATCAGCATATCCGTGTCCGACTTGTCCATTTTTAGAGAAAAACGGGTGGAATCAAACCAGGGGGATTCTTTCATTTCCGTGATCGTATCCGTCTTAGATGATTTCCTGCAGGAAGCCATCATGCCGGAAACAAGAAGCAAACAAAGTGCGGTAGAAACGATGCGTGCAGATTTTTTCATATGCTCACCTCAAATGTCAGATCTATAGTGTATTTTCTGTCAATTCGTATTCTCTGACCTCGCAGTTTTTGATCCCGAAAGACGCAAATTCATCGTTCGTCATCTCATAAAAGTACGACTGAACGACACGCGCGATGCCGTTATGGGCCACGAGGATAAATATCTTTCCCGGCTGTTCTTTCAGCTCGTCCAGAAGATTATATACACGCTGCGCCAGCTGGAGCATGGACTCGCCGCCACCGAAACGATGGACGAATCCTTTTTTCATCTCATGGAACTCTTTTCCATCTCTGGCGGTAGATTCATACTTCCCGAAATTCTGCTCGAAAAGACGCGGCTCCTCTTTTGCCGGGACACCTAATATCTCGGAGATATGCATAGCCGTGTCTTTGGCACGCGAAAGAGGAGAATAAAGGATCAGGTCGGCAGACACATTCAGGGCAAGGATATTCTTCGCCGTCTCGACCGCCTGCTCGTGTCCCTTTTCTGTCAGCGGACTGTCCGTCGCTCCGCAGATCTTATTTTCCACATTCCAGACCGTCTCTCCGTGTCTGACAAAGTATATCTTCGACATCTTCTCGAAACACTACCTTCCATATGTACTATCTAGTATTTTATCACCACGGATCAAGGTGCGGTTGTTATTTTCTCTCTCCCAAGTATGCCCTGATTCTCGATGAGATGACCGAAGCGGTTGTGTCAATGTCGCGATCCCCCTGAAAATACGCGAGGGATTCTTCTATAAAGATACTCCTTACATATGAGTCGTCAAAAACAAATCTGGCTTCGGAAAGGAGCTTTTCATAGACATCAAAGCTTCTTTCAGGGTCAGTATTTCTTCTCAACCCAGAAGGAGTAAATGCTGAAAGACGATCTCTATCTGTTATGTTAAGCATCTCTTCAGATTCAGCCTTTGTGAATAACGCAAAATTGACTCCTATATCGCGAAGGGGTGTGCCTTTAACATACTCTGCAATACAGGTCTCCGCTTCTTTTTCGACACAGGACATCCGTATTTGTGCATACTTCTTATCCCTGCTCTGGCCAAGCAGAGCCTCCTCACTCAACGCATATCTTAAGAATTCTCCCGTAGCTTCCTTCTCTTTTGAATTAACAGAGACAACAAAGCTTCCGTTTGAAAAAGCACGCAGATGATCATATCCGAGATAATAGCATGCGATCGGATCCTGACCAAAATACTCGGTCAGAGCCAGATAATAGCCGAATTGTCCGACGGAATTTGTTAAAAATGCAATTTCTTTTGTTCTCAATTGCTCTGCTATAGCTATATTTGACGGACTGTCTCCCGTATCACATACTGTACAGAAATCCAGATACTCCTTCACCTTTTGGGTATCGATATCCTGAGACAGAAAACTATCCCAGAATACACCGCTCAGATAAAAATCTCCGTTATCTTGGAAAAGATGCTTATACGCAGAAGTAGTCAGCATCTGTTTTAAATCATCCCACGTTAAATGTCTATCTATAGGATCATCTTGAGAATGCCACAGAGCATCTATCTCAAAAAACGGAGAAATAAAGAGAAGTTCTCCTTTCTGATTCTTGCCACTCTCCCATGGGCCTTCGAAAAAGTCCGATTCCTTAAAGCCAGAATCATTAGACAAAAGCGGAAGCATATCCTGACACACATCAGCTGAAATAAAGCGGGTAGTTGTCGCCTCGTCTATGTAGAAAAGATCTGCCCCTCCTCCGGTTTGAATATCGGCAATGATCTTGTCCATTTGTTGCTCCATATTCACCTTCTGGACGTTGATTTTATAAGGAAGCATCTTGCTGTTCCATTTAAACTGCAGATAATCGATCCAATCCGCCCACGGCAATTCTTCATCAACTACGATCGTGATCGTCGTTATTTCGATCTCAGTTTCACTGATGATGATCTGATAGAGATTCCATTTTCCCGCTTCGTTCAAGCCGACACACGAAACTGCTTCCCCATCAACACTCACCGAATCACATGGAACATAGACGCCATTGTTATAGAGAGAGATCTGTTTAGTCATGACTGATTTAGCCGCAAAATATCTATACCACACATTATTTACTTCAATAAGAAGCGACTGGTCACCCAGTTCACCTAAAACAACAATTTCGTCCTCGAGACTTATCTTCTCGATCAGGTAATTAGCTTTCTTGCTAAGGTTCTCACTATCAAGAGAATAAATTGCCCAGCCTTTGTCATCGATCAAAGACAAGTATAAGATCCCCTCCCCTGATAAGAAGCAGGAGTTGATCCAGACATTATCCGGTGTCCAGGAATTCCTTTCATTCAGATCCTTGTCAAGCACGGTTATCCTATCCCGATATGCAAGATAGATCATACCGGATCGATCCATCTGAGAAGCAACAAGCTCATCACCAGAACCTGAAACTTTACTTCTTCGCATCAGCGCAAACTGAGAATCATACTCAGCTATAACACACTCACGATCTTTACCTGTCCCACGTTCTATAGAGCAATAATATGCATCGTTCCATTTGTGGATCCCTATAAGATGGTCTCCTTCTTCCAGTTCAAAACTGCATTTGTAATCTGCTTTCCCTGATGTTATTTCAAAGACAAAAGCAGACGCTGCTTCCTTGTCATCTGCAAAAACGAATTTGGCGTCATTCTTTATCCAAATCGGATTCAGCTCTCCTCTGACACTGGACATCTGAACCGTTGAAATCCGATTCAGAAGATCCTCCCCGACACACAAAAACCGATTATCGTAACACTTTTCGTCGTCCAGATGTATAATGCCCTTTCTCTTAGAGCATCCGAACAATGTTGGAAAAACTAACAAAATGCTTAGTACGATAATTCCTACTCTTTTCCAGAGCCTCATGGATGACGATATTCCTCCGTAATTCTCCCATCGCTGATATGGATCACACGAGTTGCATATTTTTCAAACTCCTCATCGTGAGTAACGACTACGATGGTCTTCCCCTTCGTCTGGATATCGTGAAATAATCCGCATATCTCCTCTTTGTTTTTAGAATCCAGTTGACCGGTCGGTTCATCCGCAAGAATGATCCTCGGATCATTACATAGAGCACGAGCGATTGCAACTCTTTGCTTCTGTCCTCCGGAAAGCTTGCTGACAATACGTTTGTATTGGCTTTTCATTCCTACGGTTTCCAGTATTTCCAGTATTCTTTCTTTGTCAGACTTGAATTTTTTATTGGAAAAATAGAGTGGGACCATGCAGTTATCGTATGCCGAACGGTATTCTATTAATCCGAAATCCTGAAGAACGATACCGATCATCTCGTTTCTGATCCGGGCTTTCTTCGCATCACTCCAGGATGTTGTCTCGGCGCCATCCATTAACATGCTTCCGGATGTCGGAGAGTCCAGCAATCCCAAAATATGTAGAAGTGTAGATTTCCCGGAACCGGATACCCCGCGCACCACAAGAAACTCCCCCTCGTCGAGCGAGAGATCAAATTCATCAAGTGCCCGGATCTCACCCTCTTCTTTAGGATGATAGATTTTACTTACCTTTTTTAATTCTAAGATAGACATATCATTCACCTCGGAGCAATTCAATCGGATCCTTCCGAACACCAGAAAGAATGATCGGAATGGTTACCAGTAAAAGCATGAATAAGTAAACCGCACAAACAGTCAGAAAGTATTTGGGTCTGGCATAAATACTGCTCATTCCAAAGAAACTCATTATCTGATCTTTATATACCCAGCTGATCACAACTCCCAGCAACGTGCCTGGAAGAAGCATTGTATTTGTCAATATCACCGCTCTTCTCCAACTGCAACCATAGAAATAATACGCCAGTCTCTCATTCTTTTTTGTCCATAGGCCCTGCGTCACGACCACCAGAGTCAGGATCACACCGACCAGAAGTATTCCCGCTTCCACCTTCCTGAAGATGCGTATCTCCGTCTCATGCGTCTGAATATAATCCTCTTCACATTTCTGAAAGGTTTTGCAATTTCGACTGATCTCCCGAGGGAGAGAGTCTATAATCTCCTGCTGAGAATAACCATCTTTAGGAATCAGAATCAAAATTGTATTATCGCTGTCAGGATTAGACCACTTTGTATTCTTCCCTTGAAAACTTATATGATCCGCTATAGCAATGCATAACTGATACGGCTCAGAATCTTCTAGATCCTCCGAATACTGTTTTATCCATTCAGATGGCCGCAAGAAACGGTGTTCGAGCCAGCTATTATAAGATATGTAGAATAAATTACGCTCATGCAAAACCAATGAATCCCGATGGAAAAAACCTACAACCGTAAGCCTATACTTTGTCAGTTTGCTACTAAGTGTCGGATCGTCAGATGCCCATGATTCTTCCCTGGCTATTTCATCCACACCAGTCACTTCAATAACATCACCCACCTTGAAAAGGCTCATCATGTTATCAGTCAATATCACTTCATTCTCTGTGTCCGAAGGAAGCCGGCCTTCAACCAATTCCACAACTCCCGATCTTTCCAGCAGATCCCCATACTCAAAGATTGCCATATCTATGCCTGCTTCCTCGCATGAGGGATTAAAAACCGGACACGAATCATATTCAATTCTGTCAATCATATCGTTCTCTTTAAGTATGTTCATAACACGGTCAAAGGACTCCGGTTTGGATCGATTTGGATTCAGATATAAAACACCCTGGTTGAATCCATATGTATAAAATGCTTCTTTTTCGCTATAAAACTTCTCGCGTTGAGCCAAAAGACTCATTCCCCCAGACATGACTATAAAGGTCAGCACGAAAAGGAATATATTGAAATAGACAGACCCGATCCAGATAGATATCAGGCACTTGCATTTACGTACTATTCTCATGCAAACTCCTTGTCAACACGTATTCTCCCGCCATTGCGCATTCTCTGTTCAATCAGGACCAAGCCCCACATAAATAGTATTGCTGCGAGTTGGATGCCAATATTACTCACATAGAAAAGCGGTCCCATCACTTGATCCCCCATATAGTCCGAGAAATAATTACAGAGGAAAAACAGAAGTGACGCCGCAGCCACTGAAGCAGACCAGTATAGTAAAATCCTTCGCAAAAAAGCACCGGCAATCTGTCTTCTCTTTGCTCCACAGATCCGGAATATCGCATACTCCCGCTGTTTCGACAGATACATAAAACGAACGATTCCAAGCAACGAAAAAACACAAGGCATCATTATGAACAAGGTGATGATTTCAAGGTATGTTGAGATCGTTTTAACTGTTGAGCCACTGTCCGCCTCCTGTTTTTCAATCGTACCTAAACCGGAAGATAGATATGAGAGTAGCCGTTTCTCCTCAACGGAGGAGAGTTCCTTTTTGTATTGGAAAGAAACAAAACCAATTGGGGAATTCGTCGATTGGAACAGATCTGTTGTAACAACACATATGTATGGACTATATCGTATATTTAGCTGCATATCCACTTCTGCTTTCCGCAGGGTAAAGTAGTCCTCAACACCATCAACAGTCAGAAGAACCGTATCCCCTTCATCAAAGGGAAGCATATTAAAATCGTTACCGAGGAAAACGATCTCCCCAGATTCCGGAATCTCATCTGATTCTTCAAAACGACCTTCAGCTGGGGTTCCATAAAACGAATATATGTCAATTTGTTCGCACTGATCATCTTCCGGTCCATATTGCAGAACAGATTTCGGTTTCCCCAGAAGGACATCCTCATATTGAGGAATATTCCCAGGATAATCAGCAAGAATCTGTTCCAATCTTTCAAAAGAAGTAATACCGGTTACAAATGAATACGTCGAGAAGTATTGGGGCGTTACTTGTTTCGAAGCATAGTATCTCACTTCACTTATCAGCATAAACTGAACGAAGAGCAGGACAAATATACAACTTGCAAATAAAAAAGGTATCTTTCGCATTTTAAAAGTATGAAAGAGATTCATCCTTCTTGCCACCAAGGATCGTAATATACGTATGTATTATCCTTAATCTTCACAGCTCTACCAGCAACACGATAAATACCGTAATTTGCAGACCAGTACGAGTTTGTTTCAACATATCTGGTTTTTGTGGACGACAGCCAACCTAAACAAAAACCATGCATACTAACGCCATCTAGCAACTTAGCGCCATCGTATATTTCCGCTTCTAAAAGATAATAGTCTGGAACCACCGTCTCACGATTATAATTGATTTTTGCTCGACAATAATGCTTCGGAAAACCTTTGTATCCGGAACCGCTGTCCGTTATAAGCCAGTCAGAAGCAGCACACACACGGGGTACAAAACATCCCAAAAGGGAACACAAAAAGAGGGCGAATACTACCTTTCTCATAAGCCAATGCCTCCTAGTATGTCAACCCCACTTATTTGATATTAGCACACCTCTGAAAAACAAGTCAACAGGAATCGAGGTTATCCTCGTAGGTCCATCCATCTGTTTCGTTTTCCTGAAGGAATTTCCGCAGTTCTTCAACGGTGCCTGGTGCGTCCACCCAGTCACCCAGATGGAACGGATGATATACTTTATTCATCAGCACTCTGGTCTGTAACTGTCCACCTTCATATAGGCCGTTAAAGCCGAGATACCAGTATATGCTTCGATTCACCGGCGAAGGCTGGTTGAAGTCTGTGATATCAAAGCGGAATATAACATATACACGGTTCATTCCTTTATTCTGCGAAACAGTAAAAGCCAGACCGGCATACTCTATGTTGTCCACTCTTATACCACTGTCCTGGACGCCTTCAAAGATCTCCGAGATCTCCTGCCATATGTAACCGCCCTTTTCGAGGTCTCTTTCCATAGCCGGAGTGATCTGCCCGATCGATGTGAGCACAGGATGAACCTCATCGCTTCCGCCTTCAAACGGCTGTATAAGCGACTTGTCGATTTTTTTCTCCTGTACGTGATATCTTTCTGATGCTTCCGTGAACAGATAATCCACGTCCAGACATCCCTGAGCCGACCAGTTTTCAAAGCTGAGGGTGGTCCACATCTGTTCTGTCTCCGAAGTGTCGACCGTTCCGTCCTGACATACATCGGTAAATCCGTGCATCCAGAAATACTGCCGTTTTACAGGCTGATCTCCTGTGTTATCCGTCAGCAGCACCTGATAGACCATCTGGATCATATCCTTTTCATCGTGATCCGGTCCGGTATAATCGATACATTGCCGGATCATGCCGATATAATTCATCTGATCGATCGTGACCTGATCCGGAATACCATCCTCACCTGAATTGCCATCCTCCCGGATGACTTTTCTCGAATGTTCATCCATGATCTTGATCTGTTCATCCGTGATCTGGTTTAACGAATTCACGGATACATGCTGACCGGCCGGATCCGCTGCCGGCGCAGCTGTCGGAGCAGATGTCGCGGAGGCTTTCTTCGTTTTCGTCGGGTCCGTCGTTTCTTCCGTTTCTGTCTCGACCATTTTCTCGTATTCTTCCGGCTCGGTTTCTTTCTTCGCTTTGGAAAAAGCACCTGTCGTGATAAGCACCGCCGCGGTGACCGCACCGGCCACGATAATGACGGCGAGCGATCCGAACAGGATCATCTTTTTCCGATGCGCTTTCGAAGATGCCTTCCCGGTCTCATTTTCCGACGACTCCGTTCCCAAAGGGATCTTGGGTTCCGGATACTTCTGAGCAAAAGTTTCCGGTGACAGAATAGGTGAAAGTGATTTGCCGTTCGGCTCGTTTTCGCTCATGGTCATGTCCCCCTCAAGTGGCTGTCGTGATTTTTTCTATAGAGGCTGATCGTATCCTTCTGTTAATTCGATTCATGGGTATGTTTTCCAGCTTGTTTTCCAGGAGGAGCGGGCCAGTCCATAACTACCGCGAACTCGGTCGTGAGGTGTCTTTTCATGGTTCTGCCTTCGCCGTTACCCTCCGGATCTATGTATGAATAGAAGAGCCAGTCACCGACAAGCATGATCTCCCGGTTTTCGATATTATCAACATCAAAGATGTGATTTTCATTGTCATTTTGGCAGATCACTCCATCTTCTCCCACCGCAAAGATTATGTTTGCGGCCGTCCAGAAGATCGCGCCATCGAATACATTTACAGAGCCGGCCGGATAAGCCTGGATAAATGTCGTTTCACTGCCATCTAGAGCTACGCGGTAGAATCCTCTCAGGATCCTCCCGTAATCGTCCTCTTTGTTTTTATGCGGATCGTAATATGAGGTAAAGCTGATTCCTTCGACCTCAAGATCCGGATCTGTAAGGAGTTTCATATCGGCAGTCTGTTCCATTTCTCCGTAGAAGTAGAGATTCTTCTCATCCGAGAAGAACACTTTGTCATTACTGGCCGTCGCCTCCGGCAGGATCTCTGTCTTATTGCTTCCGTTAAGATCCATGGAATAGATCTTCCCGTAAAAAAGTCCATCGTCTTTTTCTTCTTTCGGATCGGAAAAGAGGATCTTATCGTTACTTACGCAGAAACTGATCTCTACATCCTGATTCTTGTTCTGCGCAGTATAAAGGACTTTCGGGTTACTGCCATCCGGATCACATCTTACGATGGAGCTGTCCTGCCCGAGGTAAAGAGAGTCCTCATACGGGATCATGCGGGTGATATTTCCTTCAACTACATCTTCCACAGAATAGTCCGTAAGATCGATCCGCTTGATTTGGGTCTGATCCTCCCTGAAATACAGATACTTATCGTAAAGGGTCAGCATATCCAGCTCGTGGTCATTCCCCTTTTCCGGTTTGGCCGAATAGATGAAATAGCACTGCCCGGTAGATAAACTCTCCATTTCGATACAGATCAAATGCTTATCGGGATGTACGACGTAATACTGATATTCACTGTTTCCTGTGGCAATGGCTCCGTTACAGAAATTCCCGTATCCGAGTCTTTCGGGTTGCGGCGGATTCTTCAGGGAGCCATCCGGATTCGTAGCTACCGGCGGCTTTGCCATATTTATCTCATAATCCGAATAATTGAGATCGACAGTAGTTGCAGCAGTTTTTTCGGATGCCTTCTTCTGAGACCCGGCCGTCTCTTTCTCCGTCTCTTCGGAAGAACCAGATTCAGCAGCAGAAGCTTCTGTTTCCCGGTCCTTCTCTTTTTCCGTCTCGTTACTTTTCTTTTTGCATCCCGCACAAAGAGCGAGGCCGGATGCTAATGCCATTACCAATAAAACAGAGCTGATTTTTCGTTTCATAATAACCACCTGTCCCCAAATAAATAAACCAACACGATTTCGTAATTTCATAGTATCAGGGAAGATTTGTCACTAAGTGAGAAGAACGTCATGAAACAAAACTTACTATACAATATTGAAAATAACTATTCTCTCATAGTGTCTATCCTGTCACTTGAAAAAGGTGGAGCTTTCGTATAATCGGCATATCACGAAAGGAGACATGGGATATGTTACATTTTAAGAAAGCATGTTGTACGCTAATGGCAGGCGTACTCACCATTTCGGTATTTGCCGCATCCGGCTGCCGGAAAAAAGAAAACACAGAAAGCTCCGGTATGGATACGAGTATCCAGACCTCGGAGAGTGAAGAGAATACCGTCGCTTCCTTATCTTCGGAAGCAATAGAGACCGTATATCAGAATCCTGCCGCCTCTTCGGAAACAGAGGCAAAAAAACTGGCCCAGGAGCTCGGACTTCCTACAGAGGATCTGCATGGCAAGTATGACTTCTTCCTGAAGTTTGCAGATGCGATCATCCACAATCCGGGCCTCATCGAGTACAGAGGATTCGTCGTGAATCTTTTCCCGATCGTGGCGGATCATATTGAAGAGGAAGACGAAGAGTTCTTCTTAAGCAAACTGAGAGAACTGCGGTTCGAAGATGCTTACTTAGCCGAGAACGCCGGCGAGTTCCGCTCCTGGGGCAACGAGATCCGTATTTTCGGAGACGGCGTCCTCTATGAGACGGAAGCGACATATGAGACCGTCATGCACGAACTGACGCACTTCGTCGATGCTTTCATCGATGGAGAGTGGGAAGGAAATATGGCTCTCGTAGATGGTCATCTGGCATATCGGGAGGATCTTTCCGAAGAGCAGTGGATAAATGCGGACGAATACCTTACGGCCAGCTTCATCGTGGAAGGCGGTGCCGAACTTTATACCGGGAAATACTTTACGAAGAGCCCGATGACTTACCCCTGCCCGCACAGTTTTCTTACCGGCTTTGAGTGGATCTACGGATCCGATGCGCTGGATGAGCTTTTCTTCAGCGAGAACTCTACCGAGCTCTTTATCGGCTACATGAAAGACGCAGGCTATACCGACGAAAAGATCGTAAATGTGATCAATTCTTTCAACCACTACACCTATTCGTATGTGGAAGCGCCACAGGAACTTGTCCGCATGGAAGATGTTCTGATCGATCTTTATGAGCACGAGAAAAAGACGAACTGGAAAGACGACAAGATCTTCTGCAAGATCTTAACGCAGATCAATCAGGGGCTCTTTGAGGACGTTCCGCTGAAGCATAAGGAAGTCAACGATATCCTCATGACATATTGCGAGCTGCAGGACTTTTCAAGCAGCATCCTCGATCAGATCGATCAGGGCACGAACCCGGGTCTTCTGGGCACTTTCAAGGTCATGATCCTGGACGATAAGCCATATCTTACGGTCGATCTGCTGCGCTCCGATGAGGTCGAGAAGGACCGTTCGGCCGCACTGCTGGTCGAGTACGATTTTGATACCGGAAAAGTACTCTCCAACGAGTATTATGTGCACGTCTATCCGAAGGTGCTTCCGGAGCCTCTTCCTGCCGGAAAAGATCTGTCCGAGCGTCTGGATTCCTTTATTCACGACAGTTCTCCGCTTCATGAGCAGAAGCCCTTTTCCGAAACCGGTGATATGAAGGATCTCTATGCGCGGGCAGCAGAGATCGGGAACAAATACGGCGTTTATATCCGCCTGGGCGACGATCTTCCGCCTTATGCCGAAGCGTATGTGTTCGATATGGGCACTGAATTTGAATTTGATAATAAAAAGATCAGCGATATGCTCGATCTTGCGGAAAAGGTATTAAGCCGCTTCCCGGAAGGATATTTCGACCAGTTCAACTACGGTTATTACAGGGGTTTCGAGATCTGTATCTTTAAGTGGCCATTGTATTCCGATCTGAATCTTTTCTATTCGGAAGACGGGTATATCATGAGTTATTCGATAGACTGCGTCTGCACAGAGGATCCGGTCGAGCAGGAGCGCGGCCTGATCCAGGCGATCTTCGACGCGACCGATCTCAAGCTTCGAAATTACTTCGAGAACATGAGCGATCCGATGTTCTCCGAGAGCATCTGGAATTCGAAGAATCCGGCTACCTTCTACTACACCGGCTACCTCTCTGACGAGGTCGCCTCGGAAGAATATGCAAACTTCAGCGATTACGTCGTTTCGAAGGCAGCTCTGCACAGTGGAAGAAAGGACAGGATCCTCCTGATGGAAGCCCTTTTCAGTGCGGAGAAGATCCCGGATCCGTGTAAGGAAAAGGCAAGATTCTACTGCCAGTGCATCCGAGAAGCATTCGACGATTCCACCTGGCCGGAGAAGACTTCCTGGGAAGAAACCCTGAACGCATAAAAGAAAGGAGGAGATCCAGCAAATATCAGATTGACCTTCGTACCGAAAAGGATATATAATGCAACCGCATAAATATTTGACATATTATTCTTTTCACAGTCTTTCTCATCCAGAAAATACCTATCCGTCAGCATTGCTTGCGCGTGTATAGTTACGCGCGGAATTTAAGGTGGACCAGTATGGATAAAATGGATCTTTCGTTTCAGACGATCGCCCGGGAAAAAGGTCTTTCTCTTTTCGACATGAAGGATATGGAAAAAGCCGTCGAATGCAATATCGACGCCTTCACCGGATACCGGCTGTACGATGTTCTTTTCAAAGAACATAACACACCCGAGGTCATGAGAAAGCTCTGGATCTCCTCCCTCAAAACGCTCTCTGACGCGGCCATGATCGTCGTGGACAGTGAGAATATCAACGGTATGGCATTCTTTCTGCCGCCGGGATATAAGGGTATGCCGATCATGCCCTATCTTCGGTCCGGCGGCCTGAAGATGCCATTATCGACTCTTTACCCGCAGGCCCGTTATGAGAGTTTCTGTATGCAGATGAAAAAGCGGCATACCGGCCATAAGAGCTGGTACCTGTTCGATCTGGTGGTCAGGCAGGAAAAGCAGCTGCAGGGCGTAGCCAAGAGCATGCTTACTCCTTTCATGGAATATCTGGATGAGACAGGACAGGATCTCTATCTCGAGACACATGCGGAGAAGAATGTGCCATTTTATAACCACTTCGGCTTCGAGGTCGTAGAGACGGGACTGGTCCCCGGAAGCGACCTTACGCACTACGGCATGTTAAGGCGCCATAAGTGAGCGCCGAACCCCACCTCGAACAGATCTTTTCAAGAAAAAGACGGCCCGCGCGCCGCGCATTCTTCTGACTCTTTCCGGTAGATCACCGACACATGCGTGATCGTATTCGCTTCCTCCGGGTACTCTTTCAGAAAATGCATGCCAATGGATTCCGCCGTTTTAAACGATCCGACATTGGTATATTTGCAATAAGAATAAAGCGCCTCGTACTCCGTATTCTGAAAAGCCCAGTCACGAACGGCCGCAGCAGCTTCTTTCGCGTAGCCTTTCCTCTGCTGGTCCGCGCGGATGTGATACCCGATCTCCGGAAGCATGCTTCCGTCAATGTTCTGAAGTGTCAGACCACAGTCGCCGATCATCTCTCCCGAATCCTTGATGCACACCGCCCATAGCCCGAATCCGTCATCGGAATAACGGCGGATGTTCCGCTCGATCCAGGCTCTCACACGCTCTTCATCGAATGTATACGGATAGTGCTGCATAATGGACGGATCCGCCAGCACTTTATAAAGCGACTCGAAGTCATCCATCGTCATTTCACGAAGATACAGTCTTTCCGTTTCCAGGATCTTTTTCATGCCGGGCTCACCTCATTTCTTCTCCAGTGCCAAAATGTCTCAATACTATACTTCAGATATCCCTGCCCCGCATTCGCCTGCCAGTATCCGCTTCACTTCTTTTGCGAAAAGATCCGGTGTGGTGTAATGCGGTGTGTGCCCGCCGTTTTTAACGGTCACGAATTCTTTTGCCGGCGCTTCGATGTCTTCGCAGAACTTTCGGGCCAGATCGCAGTTGCAGATGAAGTCCAGTTCTCCGGAAATAAAGTACATCGGCACTTCGTACCGAAGATCGTACGAATAGATATCGTAATAATACACCGTCTGGAAAAGATCCTTCTCCAGTTCGTAGTAGCTATCCAGATCCATCTGTTTAAGGACCCATCTGACGTCATTGACAGAAGTATAGGGAGAGAAAAATGCATATAGGATCGTATTGGCAGCCTCGCCCTTCGGGAGGAATTTCGATGTCGCTTTCCGAAGCGCCATGTATTCCGAAAGCGAGTCGCCGTTTCTGTATTCCTGATATATTTTTTCCAAAGATCCTGTATCTTTACCTTTGGACTTTGCGATCTCCATCGCCTTTTCATACGCGATACGGTCAGATTCGACACAGTTCACGAACTGCCCGATCCCGATGTATGCGCTGACTTTTTCGCTATGCGCCTGCACATATCTCGTTCCGACGATCGTTCCGTAGGAATGACACATCAGGATGACCTTTTCCGTGTGAAATCTTTCGCGAAGGTAATCCACAAGTTCATCTGTATCGAGAAGCGCCCTCTCGAAAGTCACTGTCGTATTCTCTCTGTCGTCGTTTTTAAAATACGTTTTCCCGCAGCCTCTCTGATCCCAGCAGACAACGGTGTAATCATCGATCAGTGGATCTGTAAACAGCGGAGAGATCGGAGAATCCGGGCCGGCAGGACCGCCGTGGATATAGAGGATGACCGGGTTGTTTTTATCCCTGCCCCGGATCTGGATATACTGCTCCTGCCCGCCGATCGTCGTATAGAGTTCTTCACAGATACCCCTGGAAGTATCGATGTTACTTTTAATCCAGTTGATGTTTCTTCCCGCGATGGAAACGATGGTCAGAAGCAGAAACAAAACGACAGGGATCCTTACCAGGATCAGGAGGACCGTAACAGCCTTCTTCCGTTTCTTCTTCTCCACGACCTCGTTTCTGTGCATAAGGTGGATGCCGATATGCCCGATGGATAAGATGATCGTGGCGATGATCAGGAAGATATTGGTGCCGTAGATACCTAAAGAGAAAAACGCCATGCACGGAAGAGTGGCTCCCGCGACAGGAACACCTGCAAAACTGCTGTACATGTCCGCCATGGTCTTTTGGCTTTTGAAGTAGCGGATCCAGTAAAGTTCATAAAGGAGCATGAAGGCAAAAGCCAGAAGGAGCCATGCCGTCCAGATCGAATTAAATCTCACATTAAAGTCGGAAAAGATCAGAGACAAGGCGCATACCAGCACCTCGCCAATACGCTCCAGTGCCAGCAGGAACCGGTTCTCGTTCTTTACATATTTATCGTAGTCCGCAGGCTGATTTTTCGCCCAGATGATGTTCGGAACAAAGAGCATCACCAGGAACAGAAGACCTACGTATGAAAAACCAAAATGCATCATCCTTCTTACCTCAGGTGTTTACCGTATTTGCGCTTCCGGACCCGGAAACACCTCTGAATTTGTACTACTATTTTATCACTTTGCCTGCCTCTCTCCTGATCCATTTGCAAGTTTCCATATTGAAGGGGCCGGGGATATAGATGCATAGTGATATAATTGATCTGGTAAATGGAGATCTCAGGCGATGTACAAAGTTACTTTTAACGGAAAAGAAATCACGGTGAATACGGAAAGCTCTCTGTTCTCTCCGAAAGAGGCGGACAGAGGAACGCTCGCCATGCTCCGCCACGTCGAATTCAAAGGTGAGGATAAGGTCCTCGATCTGGGCTGTGGCTGCGGCATCGTATCACTGGCCGCCGCTTCTTTTGGCGTAGCACCGGAAAATATCGTCCTTACAGATGTCGATGTTCTGGCGGTCGAGACCGCAAGAAAAAACATGACGCAAAACGGATTTGCCGGAGCGGTCTTCGTTACCGGAGATGCACTTTCTGCTGTGCCGGGATCCGACTTCAGCCTGATACTTTCCAACCCGCCCTACCACACGGATTTCAAGGTGGCCAAGACCTTCATCGAAAAGGGTTTCAACCGTCTTTCTATCGGCGGAAAGATGTTCATGGTCACGAAGAGAAAAGACTGGTATAAGAATAAACTCATATCGATCTTCGGCGGTGTAAAGATATACGAGGAAGACGGGTATTTCGTCTTCGAATCGCAGAAGAGATCGATGTCTTATGCAGGGAAAAAGAAATGAGGCTGCCTTGTGAGACAGCCTCGAGTCTTATGCTTCGTATCCGGGTTTTATATAGAGGACTTCCTGATCGGCCATGATCTTCTCGTCATATAACTTCTTCCAGTCATCCGGATGCACTTCCTTGATGGCAACGGACACGGAAGTGATCTTACATCCGAGTGTTCCTGCGACGAGCTGTGCGACCTTGTCCGCACACTCCTGCTTTACTTCTTCCGTTCTTCCCGGAAAGCAACTGATCTCAACATGTGGCATATTTTTCTACCTCCTTACGTAAACTTATAACACAGGATGACTTCTGAAACAATCGGAAAACACGGGATTCCAAACAGCATCGGGCCCGGCGAACGTATCTTCTGCAAAAGAAGAAACTGACCTGTTGACATTCTCAGACTATCGCAGTAGTATGGACTATAGAAATAGTCTGGAGGTTCCGTTATGAACGAGAAACTATTTGACAGTGAAGCCAAAGTCATGGAGATCATCTGGGCAAAAGGTCCTCTTACGGCCAAAGAGATCAGCCTGATCGCCGCAGACTCCATCGGATGGAACAAGAACACCACGTACACGGTGATCAAGAAACTGGAGGCAAAAGGTTTTATCCGAAGAGATGAACCCGGGTTCATCTGCACCGCTTTGGTTTCACAGGAGCAAGTACAGAAAACAGAAGCCAGATCTCTGCTGGACAAGGTATTCGGCGGTTCGCGAAAAGCTCTCTTCTCCGCACTTTTGGAGGATGAGAAGCTTTCGGATCGCGAGATCGAAGAACTCCGTGATCTGATCGAAAAAAGGTAAGAACTATGCTGGGAAGTGTATGCTACTGGATCTTTAATATGAGCATCATCGCCTCATTCATGGGGCTTCTTGTGCTGCTCATCAGAAAGCTCCGCGGGATCCCGAGAAGGATATCTGTTTTCCTGTGGGCGATCCCTTTTATCCGCATGTGCTTCCCGCTCGGCATCAACAGCCGCTTCGGCCTGATGTCCCTGATCTCCCGGCTCACCACGAGGACGGTCACCGTCTATCAGCCGACGAAGGACATCGCACTTTCCCACTCAAATGTGCTCATGCAGGCAGACAGCTATTCCCCTGTCACCTTCAAGGAAGATCTTCTGAAGAATACCTTCGAGATCGCAGGGGTGATCTGGATCATCGGAGCACTAGCGATCATTCTCGCGCTGATCATTCTCTACGCGGGCACGAAGCATGAGATCCGGGATGCAAGGCATCTCGAAAAGAATGTGTACCTTTCCGGGAAAGTCGACTGTCCCGCAGTATACGGGATCATCCGACCGAAGATCATACTCCCCGAATCTTACGAAGAGCGTGATCTGAAGTATATTCTCCGGCACGAACAGACACATATCCGAAGAGGCGACAATTTCTGGAGACTGCTCGGTTTTCTGGCCGCAGCCGTCCACTGGTTCAACCCGCTTTCCTGGCTGTTTTTGAAGTCTTTTCTCTCCGATCTGGAGCTTGCCTGCGACGAATCTGCCGTAGCCAAGTTCAGCAAAGAGGAACGGAAAGAATATGCCACTGCACTTTTGGACAGCACGGCCAGCAAGAGCCTTTTTGTATCTGCTTTCGGCGGGGCGAAAGTCCGGATGCGCATCGAGAATGTTCTGTCCTATAAGAAAATGACCGCCGTTTCTCTTGCCGGTTTTTCTGTTCTGATACTTGCGATCATGTACGCCCTGCTTACGAATGCAGGCTGAAGAAAGGATATTTATCATGAGAAAGATCATTGCTATATTACTGCTTTCATGCACTCTTTTACTCCTCTGTTCCTGTGCGCAGAAGAGCGCAAATGCTGACACCAGCGGAAAGGACGGGATGAAGATGGAAGAACTTTTCCAGAAGAAATGCTCGGCGAAAGAAGCTCTGGAGCTTTCCAGAAAATCGGATACTGTCGTGCTCGAAGATCTTACGTGCACCTCCGGAAAAGAAGTGTGGGATGCGTTCTATAAGTCCGTCTCTTCCGGAAAACCTGCCTCTGTCCTCTGCGCGTTCTACTATACGTTGGACAAAGAAGGAGTCAGTGAAGAGCTTTATGAACAGGAAAAAGATCTGTACCCGCAGCTGTTCTTCATGCTGGTCGAATTCGACGGAAAAGAATACTCGGTGAAGGTCCGCCAGAGTTCTGAAGAAAAACCGGAAAGAGAAGAGACCTATCAATACTTAAAGCACTATACCGGAGATGCACCTTCTACGGCCACTTACTCTACCTATGAGTATTTCGTGCTGGTGGATGACGATAGTCTGACATGGGAAGACATTGAAAAGGGATTATTCAGTTCTCAGTACGGCGCCATGAAGAAGCACTGCACAGTATTTGAAAACTGTAAATAAGCAGGACTATTACCCATGAATACTTCGCGCTACAGGAAGTACTGGCTTTTATCGCTGGTCCTTGTCATTGCTATATCTTCATATCCGCTTTATATGGGATTTTCGGTCTTTCTTCAGGTCGCCCGCCTGGGAGCTGTCGCGGAAGAAAACTATCCGAAATACATCATCCCCTATACGCCGATCGCCCTTTCTCTGATCTTCGGTGTCGCGATGATGCCCCTTCTTCAGAAGATCTCCCGGAAACTGGATCTCCTCTATGGAGCTGTCCTTTCTTCCGCAGTATTCTTCCTCGTGGAAAGACTCATGGAAACGAAGATCCTCGTAAAGACCACAGAACTGTTCCCTCTGGAGAGCTGGCAGATGTCACTCTGCTATGTCCCTCCGGAGGGTTACCGGACCCGTACCTGGCAGGCGGTAGATGTTCTTCTGGGCGGGTATAGTCCTGGATTTAAGTTTCATTTCTACCTGATCTCGGTCGTCATCATCCTTTCCCTTCTGAACTGCTTTTACGGCTTCGGGAAGATGATCCGAAACGACGACTGGAAACGAAAGAAGGCGCTGACGATCCAGGGCGCAGCTTCGATCCTCTTTCTGGGAATGTGCATCTGGGCCTGTTTTACCGCCTTCTATCGCACAGGAGAGATCACGGTTTCACCTCTTTCTGCTGTACTCATGATCATCTTCTTCATCCTGCTCGGAGTGACGGCAGGTGTGTTTACCGGATCTTTTGTATTAGGAAAAAGAAAGGTCCTTTTCGACGTGATCCCTGCGGTCACGGCCATACTTGTCACCACAGCGATGTACGTCGGCGAGATGATCCTTCTTAGTAAAAACCTCTACCGGTTCGGGAAGGGATTTCTGTTTGAAGGGCTCGGAAAACTGGTACTGGCACCGATCGATATCCTCGCCATTTTCGCATCCGGAGCGATCACTTTTCTGATCTGCCGCTTATTCCGCGCGGATAAAGAAAAGACACAGGCTCCCATCTGAAAGGCGATATTTTTCAAGATATATTGAGTAAAAAATCATACCCGTGCTATCAATTAGGTGAAAGGCTTTTTTCAGCCGGAAATTTTACCGAAAGGTGGCATTGGGTATGAACATTATGGTATTGGTAAACAAAGACTTTGAGTATGCCGGGTATCAGGCCGGCATCTTCCAGCAGCTTCTCGACAAGAGGATCCCCGATCTTCATGTGATCGCCAAAGACACCGGGACACGCGCGTCAAAATTCGTTCCTTCCTGTGTGTATAAGCTCGGGGCAGATAAGGTTCGTGAATTCTGCATCAGCTACCTCTTTGATGCTGGAAAAGACGTAAACACTTCCAACTCGGAAGAAAAACACGACCTTCTTAAAGAACTCCTCAAAGAAGAAAAACCGGATCTCATCATCAGTGTGAGCACTACCGAAACGACACCGATCGGTCTGGAGTGTGATCCGAAGGCCGATACGAAAAACGGTTGTGTATTCATGGGAAGCCAGTTCTTCGCGAAGGACTGCAGAAAGTATGATTCAACAACAAAGAGCCATCTCTATTTGAAAGAGCCCTGGTACCGGCTCGACTTCCCGCCGCTCTTCGGAGGCCTGTATGACTTTATCCACGACAATCAGGCGGCGATCTCAGAGGGAATGCTCCAGGTGCCGAATCATCCTGCAGCCCAAGCGACAGTTTATGCCGACGAAAAATATGTCAGCCTCGGTGTGATCAATGTCATGAACTACGACTGCTACGGGAAAGCGGATGCGGCAACCTACGAGGAATTCATTTCTTCGGAGAACGATAAACTATTGCCCATCGGACTGGAAACCACACACGCAGTAGTAAGGATGGCTGCAGAAGAGATTCCTGATCACGATACGGTCCCGGTCCTTTTCGTATCACCGATCGTGGACAGATACGAGTGTTTTAACGAAGATGTCGGCAAGAGTTGGGATGAACAGAATTTCATCAGCTCCTATAATTCTGCTATCGCAGTATCCAACATGCTGCAGCTTCTGATGCAAAACGGAAAATTGTCCTGATATCACAAAAACCGGTGCGTCATGTGGAGATTTGGGAGGATTCCACAAGACGACCGGTAAGGTGATGGAATAGTATAAGCCACCCGGATCGCCCATCTCCTCATCCGGGTGGCTATTTTTTCACTTGGAATTCTTCGAATTATCTAGCTTTGCTGTAGACGTACTTGGCCGTGCCTCCGACGACCATGTTCCATTGTTTCCAAAACCCAAATGTCCGAAATATTTTACAATTTCCTTCTGTATTTTACACTCTCACGGAGATAAACAAAAGCCTTTAAGGAAGAATTCAAATAATTTTTCTGTTATGATTGATGCTAGAAAAGAACCGGAGGAGAAAAGATCCATGACCAAATTCCTTGTCTGCTCTGACATCCACGGAAGAGAGATCTTCCTGGAAGGGGCCTTGAAAAAGCATTCGGATACAGATGCCGTGATCGTGTGCGGAGATCTGGAACTCGAGTTTTACGATGTCGAAGAGATCATCAGAAGATGCCTTTCACGTTCCACTGATATCCGCATGGTACGGGGAAACTGCGACATGTATATCACTTCCAGTTCTTCCTACCTGGACACGATCGCCTTTCCTCTTTCTTCCCGTCACCGCGCGCTCGTCACCCACGGACATATCTACCGGGCCAGAACGGATCTTATGACATATGCGGCAATGGAGAAAAACTGTGATATCGTGCTCTTCGGTCACACGCACCGGCAGACGGACCGCATGGAAAACGGCATACGTTTTCTGAATCCGGGCGCGATGAAAAACAGAGAATATATGATCCTCGAAACTGATAAGGATGGAGAACTGACGGTTACTTTCTATCCTGAACTGATCTGATCAGGAGGCCGGCTTTTTAGTCTCTTCCTTCATTCTCGCCTGCTTTCTCTTTTCCATCCACGGAATGAGGCTCTCATGGTAAAGGATCGCCATAACGGCAGTGAACGGGATCGAGATCAGGATTCCGATCGGTCCGAAGAGCTTGCCGCCGATAATGATGGAGATCAGCGAGATCACCGCCGGGATTCCGAGAGAATCGCCGAAGAGGTGAGGTTTTACGACATAACCATCGATCGTCTGGAGCACACATGTGAAGATGACGAAGATCACGGCATACATCGGATCTTCCAGCAGAAGGACGAAGGCACCCATGATACATCCGACGATCGGACCGAAGGTCGGGAGGATGTTCGTCACACCGACGATGACGGAAATAAGCACGACGTTCGGCAGTCCCGCGATCAGCATGAAGATCGCATTGGCGATACCAACACCGATCGCCTCCAGGATCGTGAAACTGATGTACTTGCTGAAGATCGCGTTGCTTCTTCTTAAGAAATCGGTATGCTTCTTATACTGCTCATCTGTAAGCAGCGCGTGGCGGAAAGTATCGATGCCGCGGAAGAGTCTCTTCTTGCCGGCCAGGAAATATACCGCCAGGATAACACCGATAAATGCGTTCAGAAGGATATTCCAGACACTTAAGACCGTATTCATGGCCATGGTCAGATTATGTGAAAAATCCGCGATCTGCGTCTCGGTCTGGGCATAGATATTGCTCGTCCAGCTCGTCGCATTCAGATGAATGTTGTACTGCTCGGCGAACTTATCGAGTCTCTCCAGCGCCTCTTCCACTTTCGACGCATAGTTCTGCGTATTAGATACGAAGTGCGTGATACTGTCGAGCATCTCCGGCAGAACGAGCCAGAAGAAAAGACTTATGGCCAGAAGCACCAGGAAGATCGAGATCCCGACCGAAAGCACATAACGGAAGCGCGGTTTCTGTATATTCTTGAAAACTTTGTTCTCGAAAAAGACGACGACCAGGTCGACCAGATAGGCGATGATCGCACCGATGATGATCGGCGATACGATCGCCATGGCGTGGGAAAGCCACGCCAGCACGGATGACAGGTTGTTCAGTATCATGTACGCGACAACACCTGCGATCGCCGCTATGGAATAGGCACCCCAACGATTGCTCAGGGCTTTTTTGATTCTACTCAAGAATATGGTCTCCTTAGAACGTCAGTGGCTCTATTATATAACCTGATTCCAAATAAATAAACCTCAAATCTCCGTATCGTACAGAAGTCGTCCGACCTGTGTGGTGATGAAGTCACTGCTCGATGCGATATCATGTGTCATTTCCGCCAGGATAAAGCCGTAGAGATCGTCCTTGCAGAACAGCGGTAATATCGTGCTTTCACGGCATTTCGGCGGAAGATCGATCCGCTGGAAGATCGCCTCCAGCATGACCGGCTGGCGCTCCTTCGGGATGACATAAAGTTCGCCCTCCTTAAGGACACAGCGAAGCTTTACCTTCTCCGGGAAAAGATCCTCATTCCCTTCTTCGTAGACGATATCCTCGTCAAAAAGGAACAGGGCCGCGTTTTTCAGGCCGATCTTATTAAAGCTTGCGATGATCCGGCCTTCTTTTTCTTTCTTGTCAGAAGCTTCATTTCCGAAATCCGTGACATCCACGAGGAAGTCCGAGAAGCTCTGGCGGAAAAAGGCCTGCCGTTCGTTGGCCGAGATGATCGTCTCCGCCTGCGCGGCGATCGCGTGATCTCTCATCAGCGTGAAAAGCCGGTTGATCAGCTGGTTGGCGCCGCCGAGATTGGTGCTCTGCTCGTTATTGATGCTTCCCTGGAGCCTTCCGATCGACTGCTGAAGCTTCGCCGCATCGGTATATTCCATGGCGCCGTTAGCGAAGAAAATGTCGATCAGATCCGAGGCCTCCTGGAAGTCCTCGTCGCTGATATACCGCTCCTTGACGCCTGTCAGGATCTTCCCGACGAACTCGGAAAAGAGTCGCTGCAGGTTTACGGATTCGCGGCTGATATACTCATACCGGTAGCGGTAGAAGCAGTCGTTGAACATGCGGTTGATGAAAGCCGGATCGACGTTCCGCATCTCCAGCTTGGTATATTCATACATTTCGTATGGAAAAGAATCTCTCCCGTAAAGGCGCGTGGAGATCTCAACAGACTCGACTTTCTCCCCGTCCATCTGGGCCAGAAGAAGATTGAGCGCCTGTCTTCCCAGTGTGATATCCGCCACACCGATCGAAGAAAGCGCAGGGATCATGCGGCCGGCCATCGTCGTGTTATCGAAAGCGAACACCATGATGTCCTTTCCCGGCACCAGTCTTCTCTCCTCCATCTCTTCGTAAAGGCCCACAGCCACGGAGTCATTGACGCAGAAGATCGCCTGCACATCGGGATTCCTGTCAAGAAGCGCTTTGGCCGCATCACGGGAATTGATCGACATATCCGTCGCTTCGTAGTTTTCCGGTGTGAACTCGATGCCGTTTTCTGTCAGAAGACGCACATAGATCTCTCGTCTCTTTTCGGAGTCACGGCTGTCCGTACGGCCGCCGAGCATGCAGAACCGGGAAAACCCGTGCACATTGATGAGGCAGTCGACGGCTTCTTTGATACCGGACTCATTATCGTAGTTTACGGAGACATAATTGACGATATCCGATGCGGCAAATACGATCGGAATATGTTCGAGCTGGGACCGAAAGCGGCTCATGATCCTCTCGACATTGACGTTCTCCATACTGCCGAGGCAGATGATCAGGCCATCGAATTTGCAGCGCTTTTCGAGCTGATAGAAGGTATTATAGACCTGGAAGAAACGGTGATGGCGCTTATCCTTATCCTTCGTACCGTCAAAACGTCCGGAAATGACGACCAGGTTCAGATCCTTGTGCTGGCGGATGCCGCTCTGCACATTCTGGATGAATTCCTCACCAAAGTCCGTGTAGTTATTCTCCAGGATCAGCCCGATCGTTCTTTTTCCCTTATTGCCTTTAATCACGGTGATCTTCGCCCCTTTCCGGTATCATCCTCTGTCGTTCATCTCAATCGATGATCTCCGGAGAAGGCTTCGAGAAAAGATTCCCCTGCGAAAAATCGACATCATAGCTGATAATCTTCTTCTGGATCTCTTCATTCTCTACATATTCGGCAATAATACTGATATTGGAAGACGACATGTTCTTCCAGCCGGAAATAAGGGCCAGAAGATTCTCGGATTCCTGATTCTCGCAGCAGTAACGGATGATGGAACCATCGATCTTCAGGTAGTCGGAATGAATACTCAGAAGATGCTGCAGATTGGAAAAACCGGAACCGAAATCATCGATCGCGATCATGCCGCCGAGCTCATGGATACGGTCGACGAATCCGACGAGTTCGTTATAGTCGTCGATATCTTCACTTTCGAGGATCTCGAATACGAAGTTTTCCGGGAAAGGCACCTGTGAAAGGCTATCGTAGATCAGTTCGAGGATCTCTTTATTCTTGATGTCACGGATACTGATATTGATGCTGACAGACCTCTCCTCTTCATCTCTGAAGCGGGCGAACACCTTCCGGATCATGATCTTGGAAAGCGCGTCGTAAAGTACACCGAAGCTTCTGGCCACTTCGAGGAAGCTTCCCGGGAAATAGAGCTTCCCGTTCTCATCTTCGATACGCATCAGAGATTCGTAGTGGTGGATCCGGCCTTCGCGGTTATCGTGGATACCCTGGAAATACGGGATCACTTTATCGTTATTGATCGCGTAGTTGATGACGTTCACGAGATGGTACTTCTCGCGGATGCTCTCCTCATCGAGGATATCCTCTTCTGTCGCCTCATGCACATAGAACTGGATATTCTTATTTCTCATCTCGAGACGGGAGGAATAATACATCGACTGGTAGTTGTCTTCAGTACAGCCGTCAATGACGCAGAAGATCGGAACGATCGCGATCAGCTCCTCCGTATAGTCGAACAGTTCTTTTTGCAAAGCTTCCATATCGCGGACGAAATTGGAAAGCGTGGTCCTATAGGACGGGACCGCCAGCGCGACCATCCACTGGTCGAGAAGATACATCCGGTATTTCCTGCTGGTCGCAAAATTCAGGCACCTCCTGATGTAATCCTTATAGGTCAGGTCAACGAGGTGGGCGGAGAAGACTCTTTCCATCTCGGACTGCTCAAGGACATTGATGATACAGATGCGGTCAAAGCCCTTGATCTTGATATCGATGCTGAGCGCCGCCTCATTCGGGATCTCCTCGCTCTTGGAATAGAGGATGATTCTCTCACATTCTCTTACGAAGGACAGGATCTTCTCGGCTTCCTTCTTATCCTCTCTCTTTTCGAGCTCCGACTCGATCTCCACGAGGATATTGAGCATGGTGCGGTTGTCCTGCGCCAGAGACTCGGTATGCGAGAATGCATAAGGGTTATATTCCTGCGTATAGGGTTTTTCGCCCATGACCGATACGACAAAAGCACCGGTACCGATAGTATTTCTACCGTTGGAATGGAGGATCTCACCGGCTGTTACGCAGCCGCAGAGATTGGAATTCTCATAGGGGGCCAGCTCCCACTTGGCACAGCCGAGGTAGGAAGAACATCTGGCAAAACTCGTATATCCGAAGAGAGTCTCCGCCTTCGGGAAATTCTCGATCCGCTGGAAAAGCGCCCTGCTGTCCGCCAGGATCTTGCCATCATAGATAAAGGCTCTCTGCAGCATCTTGCCGACCTTGATGTTATAGCCGGCGAAGAGATATTCTTTCTTCGTTTTCGTATCCAGATCGTCCCTGAGGGAATACTCCTTCATATTGGCCGGATCTCCGCGGAGGAAGATCTGCTCCAGGCTTGTATCTTTTCTATAGTTCAGATGGATCGGGACATCCTGGTCATCGGCATATACATACGGGAAAAGATACAGGAGCTCCGGGTGGGCCGCCAGGGCATTACTGATGCCCAGCTGGCAGGAATCCACTGCGTCGTCTCCGTTAAAGGAAAGGATGCAGGACTTGAAGGAATCCGTGATCTCGATCGGGTCTCCGATCACCTGCGCACCGGTCGCATAGGAAGAAAAACTCTCGAGTTTTTCGCCGGACAGCGCCGCGATCAGGATCGCCCGGTCTGACCAGCCGTTCTCATTAAAAACGAAGCCGTCTTCTGTATCACCCAGCTGTCCGGACTGCGGAAGCGAGGCGATACCGCCGGTCATAGGAATGCTCGGGAAGAAATCATTGCAGCGTTCCACGAAATGGAACACGTCCTTGAACTGGCCCGAGAAGAAAGTAAGAAGGAGCCGCGTATCATCGCAGATGAACTCCTTTTTGATCTGTCCGCATAGCATATCGACCGGAAGCGGAATACCGTTATATTCATCGACGATCGGGATCATGGCCGAGCGGACACGCGCCTCGGACATGGTGGACACAGAGATCACGCAGCGGTTCAGTGCATAGTTGCCTTTGTTAATGACCGCTGAACAGCTCGTACCGAAAATGACCGCATTAGGGACAAGGTCTTTGATAAACCGGGCGAGATCGACGGCTTCATCAGCAAGATGGATCGCCGTGTGGATGCGAATCAGGATATCGCCCTGCTCAGCCGAAAGATTCAGCTGTTTCAGAGTGCTCGACAGCCTTGCCTTGGAGATGTACTGGAAGTTCCAGGTAAACATGAATCACCGCTCCTCCCTATGCATTATTCCTTTTCTATTATACTCTGCATTTCCTCGGAATTCACGCTCTAAATTAAAGGATTTTGATAATAAACCGTTAAGAAACGACTAGGTTCCTTTACGTCTCCCATTGTTTTGGCAGGCATGAATTGTATTTCCATAGGGAGCGTTATAGAATACATTTAAATTTCTGCAATTATAGGAGACTTATATAGTATGTCGGAAGAGAAAATGTATAAACTGCTGATCATTAATCCGGGTTCCACCTCGACCAAGGTGAGCCTTTTTGAAAACGAGACCTCAGTCTTCGAGAAAAGCCTGTTTCACGATGCGGACGTCCTTTTGAAGTTCCCCCACGTCAACGATCAGATGCCCTTCCGGTATGAGGTCATCCTGAATATGTTAAAAGAAGAAGGCTATGCGGCGGAAGAGATCGATGTATTCGTCGGACGCGGCGGCTCGGCCTGCACACAGCCCGGCGGCATCACGAAGATCGACCAGAAGCTCTATGACGACACCGTCGCCGCCGTAGGAGGAAGTGAGCACCCGGCCAAGCTCGGTGTCATGCTCGCCTGGAAGTTCGCGCAGGAATTTCATAAGCCTGCCTTCACACTGAACCCGACAAATGTGGACGAGTACTGCGACTATGCCCGCCTTACCGGTATCCGCGGCATTTACCGCGTATCCCACTCCCACGTACTGAACCAGAAAGCGGTCGCTGAGTACCATGCCGAGCATGTTCTCGGGAAGCGCTATGAAGACTGCAACTTTGTTGTGGCACATATTGATGGAGGTATTACCGTAAGTGCCCATAACCATGGTAAAATGGTAGATGGTAATATGGGCGCAGACGGTGAAGGTGCATTCACCCCCACACGTATCGGCAGCGTGCCGGTACTCGCGCTCCTGGATTATATCGAGGAGCACTCCGTGGCGGATGTACGTCTGCGCTGCTCCCGCGCCGGCGGCTTCGTAGATCTTTTCGGCACAGCAAATGCTGATACGATCCATGAGATGCTGGAAAAGGGAGATAAGAAGGCGGATCTGGTCTGGAATACCATGCTCTATCAGATCTGCAAGATGATCGGCGAGATGAGCTGCGTCCTCTGCGGAAAGGTGGATGGTATCCTCCTGACCGGCGGACTTCTCCGTTTTGCCGATGTAAAAGAAACTATCGAAAAACGTTGTGGTTGGATCGCTCCGATCTTCTCCTATCCGGGAGAAATGGAGCAGGAAGCCCTGGCGATCCCCGCCCTCAAAGTCATGCAGGGCAAGATCACCGCGCAGACATATTCCGGCAAGGATGTGTGGCAGGGTTTCCCGGGTGTAGAGTTTTAAGATAGGAAAAAGTTTGGGAGGAAAATCACTATGAGCATGCTTACGAAGATCAAAGCCAAGGCCAGAGCTAACGTCAAGCGAATCGTACTGCCGGAAGGCGATGAGCCGCGTACCGTGAAAGCCGCCGTGGAGATCGTAAATGACGGACTGGCCGTCCCGGTCCTTCTGGGGGACCCGGAAAAGATCAGCGCCGTCGCGAAGGAACAGGGAGTAGATCTTAAAAATATCGAGATCATCGATCCCGCCAATAATGACAAGAAAGATGACTACGCTGCGGTTCTTTTCGAGCTGAGAAAAGCAAAGGGCGTAACCGAGGAGATCGCTGCGAAGATGATCCTGGATCCGATGTATTTCGGCATCATGATGGTCAAGCAGGGTGATGCGGACGGACTCGTTTCCGGTGCCGTGCACACCACGGGAGATATGCTCCGCCCGGCACTTCAGATCATCAAAGCCAAGCCCGGCATGTCCATCGTTTCGAGCAGTTTCCTGATGGAGTGCCCGAACAAGGAACTCGGTGAGGATGGTCTTCTGGTATATGCCGACTGTGTCGTAAATCCGTGCCCGAATGCACAGGAACTGGCACAGATCGCCGTTTCTGCCGCAGAGACCGCCAGAGTCCTGTGCGGTATCGAGGAGCCGAGAGTGGCGCTTCTTTCCTTCTCCACGAAGGGCAGCGCCAAGCACGATCTCGTCAGCAAGGTCCAGGAAGCGACCGCACTGGCACACGAGATGGCGCCGGATCTTCTCCTCGACGGTGAACTTCAGTTCGATGCGGCACTTGTTCCGGAGATCGCCGCTTCCAAGGCACCGGGCAGCCCGGTGGGCGGACGCGCCAATGTCCTGATCTTCCCGGATCTTCAGGCCGGCAACATCGGATATAAGATCACCCAGCGCATCGGCAATGCAGAGTGCTTCGCCGTACTTCAGGGACTGGCCAAGCCCTGTAACGATCTGTCCCGCGGATGCTCCGTCGAGGATATCGTGAACACGGTTGCCATGACAGCCGTGCAGGCTCAGTAATTTTCGGTTATTATATAGGGAAACAATAGTATCAACACAGTAAAGGAGACATTATGAACAAGAGACTATTAAGTGTAATTCTAAGTGCAATGATGGTTTTCACCTGCTCTGGTATCGTATGTGCCTCGAATGATACTTCCGAAGAAAAATCGGAAGTCCTCGAGATCGCTCTCAATACTTCAGAGGAAGAGGATCTATCGGCCTTTGACAACCAGGCGGCATTTGACGCCTATGTGGACGAAGCTTTCGAAAACGGCGCACTTCCGACCGAGATCGAGATCGACGATACGGATAACGCAGGCGCTACACGCTATGCGAAAAGACTTTCCGGCATGGATCTGACGCTTTATAAACTGCTCGGCAAGAAGGTCACTGCGGTTGCTAACGGAAGCCTTACTTCTACCATTATTTCTTTCAGTATTGCTGACATGGGCCTGAAGTCTGAGTATACTCCCTCAGAACTCGGCGTATCCGACAACCTTTACAACTTCACCACCGGTCAGTATACGGATGAGTGCATTAATGCCGTACAGCACAAGTTTGCGATCACCCCCAGCAAGATCATTTACGGACTTCTCGAAGACTGTCCATATGAGATGTACTGGTTCGACAAGACCTATGGCTTCGACGTAGACAGTATCCAGATCCAGGTCGTAAAAAGAAGCGGAAAACAGTATCTGCAGCTTCTCGGTTCCTATACCTTTAAGCTTCCGGTCGCAAAAGAATATTCCTACGCCGGCAGAACAGGTACCTTCGTAATGGGTGCCACACCGGCCAAGGTAAAGACCGCGATCACCAATGCCAACAACATCCTGAAGAAGTATGAGAATCACAACGACTTCTATAAGATGCTCGGCTACAAGAACGAGATCGGTCTTCTCAACACATATAACATGGCTGCAGTCGATGAGAACTGGGACTATGGTAATGCATGGCAGCTGATCTGGGTATTCGACGGCGACAAGAACACAAACGTCGTCTGCGAAGGTTATGCAAAGGCTTTCCGTTATCTGTGCGACCGCACGAAGTTCGCAGATCCGGAAGTATACTGCACCTGCGTCACCGGTGAAGTTTCCCACGACGGAGAAGGCGGCGGACACATGTGGAATATCGTTCACATGGGTAACGGCAAGAACTATCTCGTCGACCCGACATGGTGCGATTCCGAGATCACGACCACACCGTCCAATGACTACTTCATGAAGGGCTACTCTACTTCTTCCAAGGTCACACAGAAGGATCCTTCCACAAGACAGTCCTACTCGACAATGCAGTACTCCATCAACACACCTTACGGTGCGACCACTTATACATATGATTTCTATACGATCTATATGTATCCTCTGGCCTCCGGTAACCTCTATCTGGCGAACAGCAACTACCAGCTGTCTTCTCCTACGAGCACACCGAAGAGTCTGGCGATCTCCGGCCTTAAGGCAGCTGCTGCCGGCAAGAACAAGGTCAAGCTCACCTGGTCAAAGACCACCGGTGCAGACGGATATCTGATCTATGGTCAGAAAAACGGCAAGTACGCTTATGTCGGCATGACCACATCCGGCACATCTTATACAGATACAAAGGCGATCAGCAACGATTACAACTTCTACTGGGTATTCCCGTACTATCTGGATGCCAATGACAACATGCGCCCGGGCGCCTGCGCCAAGTATGTTTATGCCAAGGGTGTCTGCCCGGCAGTAACTAACCTCAAGGCTTCTTCGGTCAAGGGCGGCGTTAAGCTCAGCTGGACTGCTTCCGCCGGTGCAGAAGGCTACCTCGTTTACGGTATCGTGAACGGCAAGGCTTACTCGTATCTGGGTATGACCACTTCCGGCACGACCTTCACGGATAAGACCGCTTCCGCTACACAGTACAACTACTACTGGGTATATCCTTACTATAAGGATGCCAGCGGAAACATGGTCGTAGGTCTTACCGGAAAGTACACTTACGGACGCGCACTGAAGTAAAAGCTCACTTTCAGACGTGCACTAAAGTGAAAAACTGAATATCTCCTCCCTGCGGGATCGGATCTTTTCGATTGTTAAACTGTGTCAATGAAAATAGACACACTTCGGACACAAGTTCCTGATAACATATCGATTATAGGTACTTTTGTAGCAAGGAGGAGATTTTTTATGTTCAAAAAATGGGGATCATGGATCCTTAGTATCGCTCTTATCGTCTCCATTTCAGGATCAGCCGTCCTGGCCGGCAGCGATACTTCGGATAACGTAACATTCATAGAAAGTGAGGAGAAGATCCTCACACCGCAGGCAGACGAGCTCGATAACGAAGCACTTTTCGAAGCGTATGCCGAAAGTGCTTTTGAAGAAGGAAAACTTCCTTCGGCGATCGAGATCGATGACACTTCCCGAAGCGGCGCCAACCGTTCCGGAAACGCGCTCAAAGGGATCGATGCCAACATCTATAATTTTCTGGCGGGGAAGATCGTATCTGTCGCAAATGGCGACATCACGAACACCGAGTTCACCATGCGCCTGTCGGATATGGGTCATAAGTTGAAGTATACCGCTCCTGAGTTAGGGTTTGCCGGAGAATTTCCCGTAGACGGCTCCCATATCCTTCCCCAGAAAGACCTCTTTCGCGTACAGGAAAAGCTGACCGGCAATATCCCGCTCGTCCTCAACGCCCTGATGGCCGATTATCCATATGAGATGTACTGGTATGACATCACCGCCGGTCTCAGTTACAGTACCCTCGGTTTTTCCTACAGGTACGACAATGATCTCGGAGATTATATCTTCTTTCTGACGGATAAGGATTACACTTTCTCTTTCCCGGTAGCCGGGGATTTCTCCGCCTCCGGAGAAGAGAGAACTTTCCAGATGGGCGCTATCTCCACGAAACTGAAAAACTCCATCAGCAATGCCAACGCGATCGTTTCAAAGTACAAGAGCGCTTCTGACTACGACAAGCTGAAGGGCTACAAAAACGAAGTAGGAAACCTCAACGTCTATAACAAGCCGGCCAGCCAGGGTCAGTACTCATATAGGTACGGAAATCCGTGGCAGCTGATCTGGGTCTTCGACGGTGACACCAGCACAAATGTCGTATGCGAAGGCTATGCCAAAGCATACCAGTATCTTTGCGACAGAACAACGTTCTCCGATTCTCGGATCTACTGTTCCTCTGTTTCGGGGCTCGTCGCGTCAGCCGGATCAGGCGGCGGGCATATGTGGAATATCGTGCACATGGGCGACGGGAAGAACTACCTCGTCGATGCCACCTGGTGTGACACCGAATACAGTTCCGGCCCCACCAACGACTATTTCATGAGAGGATATGCAAAATCTGAAAATATCACCACCACAGATGAGTACGGAGTCGACTTTACCACCATCAGATACAGCATCAAGGTCGGAAATTCCTACACCTACTATGAGTTCGATTCGCGCTCTGTTTACAACTATACTCTCAACGGTATCCTGAAACTCTCAAGCACGGATTTCGATCCGTCTTCTTCGATCGCTCCGCCGCAGGATCTGGTGATCTCCGGACTTTCTGCCGCCTCTGCAGGCAAGAACAAGGTCAAGCTTACCTGGACGGCCGTAAGTGGCGCAGACGGATACCTCGTCTATGGACAGAAGAATAAGAAGTACGGATATGTCGGCATGACCACAAAGGGCACATCCTTTACCGATACCAAGGCATTAAGTGACGATTACAACTATTACTGGGTATTCCCGTATTATCTGGATGCCAACAGCAACATGCATGCCGGAAAATGCACGAAGTACGTATATGCCAAGGGCATCTGCGCACCGGTTGCGAGCCTTAAGGCCACTTCCGTCAAGGGCGGGGTCAAGCTCACCTGGAACGCTTCCACAGATGCGGAAGGCTACCTTATCTACGGTATCGTGGACGGAAAGCCTTACGGATATGTGGGCATGACCACGAAGGGCACGACATTTACGGACAATACCGCGTCTTCCACACAGTACAATTACTACTGGGTCTACCCGTACTTTAAGGATGGCTCCGGGAACATGATCACCGGACTTCCCGGGAAGTACATCTACGGACGTGCACTGGCATAGGACCGGATCTTTTCAAAAAGAAACATGAAAAAGCCGGAGGCGGGGACATCCTGCTTCCGGCTTTTCTTTTCATGTAGTAGAAATATGGCTTCAGGCCTTGATCCGCATGGCCGGGCGGATGCCGAGGTAATGGCTGAAGATACGTGCTCCTTCGAAGAAAACGTTTCCGGCGACATACACAAACGAGGTCAGGTATCTGGTCTTGCCTGTGGTCCTAAGCCACCAGCAGCAGGTACCCTCAAAACCCGCAAAATCGGAGACCCACACACCGCTCTTGATGCAGTGCTCAGTCGGGTAACACAGTCTCTCCTCATTAGTGGGGAAATACTTCTCGGATTCTTCCGCACTCAGAAGGAAGATCTTATCGTCCGTATCCTCTCCGCCTTCGGTATCAAAGTCGCGGTTGGCGGCCGTCGTCAGATGGGAAACGACGATCTCCTTCTTTTCCTTTTCGGTAAAAGAGGTCTCGTAGAATTCTTCATTCAACCAGCCTCTCGTGTCGCTTTCCGCCCACGTGACCGGTGTGTGTTCCTTACTGTATTCGCGCATATCCAGCGCATATTTACTGATGATCAGGGCCTCGCCTTCTTCGTTGACCTCGATCACCTGCCAATCGATCGGGTCGCCGTTATAGGTCCCAAACTTGAGTTCATCTCCCACCTTCAGTTTCGCTTTCTTCTTAAAAAGCGAGCAGCTGCAGGAAGAGACCAGGGTGGCAAATACCATCAGCATGACTAATATACGACGTGTCTTTCTCATAAAACCAAACTTCCTTTGTCTCCGTTTATCCCCGCTGGTAGTATAACAGATTTTTCCAATCATATCCTGATTTTGTCAAACTGAGGTTCTTTTATTGAAAAAGAACTCCGAAAGAAAGTATAATTGATTTGTAAAGTTTTTCTTCGGGCACGTGAAAGTGGGTGTCTGAAATAATAGGAGGCTATGAAGTATGGCTTGTTTTCTGATCCCGACAACAGAAGCGATCGTAACTACGATCCTGCAGAGAGTTCTATCTTCTAAAGAAAAAAACATGGAGATCCATCACGAGGGTGATTCTTCCGAGCATCTTCCGAAGTCCGGTTTCTCCAGAAAGCTGAAATGGCTCAATAATATGCTCTGGGGTGGTTCTGCACTTCTCGCACTTGAGCACGTATGGCACGGCGAAGTGGTCCCGTGGTTTCCGTTCCTGACGGCCGCATCGGATCCTTCTTCCCGTTCGGAAATGTTCCACGAAATGGCTACGGTGGGTGTTACCATGGCGCTTCTCGTCACCGCAGTATGGGCAGGCATGGTCATCGTTTCTTCCCGTCTGGAGAAGAAAGCGGACAAGCCAGTGGCAGAAAAAAACTGAGGTGTTCGCATGACATTACTGTTAACTGTTTTCGCTGCGATCATCGCAACAATTAAGTGGTATAAGAATGCTCCGAAGGACGAATGGAAGATCGGTACTCTTTCTCTGATGTACTGGGGCGCTTCCCTTATGTGGATGTGCGACGCGATCTTCGAATATGCCGAAGCAAAAGAAGAGTTCTTCCAGCCGGCCGTCGCGGATATGCTGAATGACACTTTCCTCGGATTTACTGTGATTGCACTGGGTCTTCTGATCTGGCTTGCAGTCCTTCTCATCAAGGATCCGAAGGGTGTTATCAAGAACGTTCTGAAAAAGAATGAGAACGAGAATTAAGCAAATACTGGATTCTCTTGAGCGCGGTGAGATAACTTCAGAGGAAGCTCTTCTGAAGTTAAAAGCCGCGCCTTTTGATGATCTCGGGTACGCAAAGGTGGACATGCACAGAGGTATCCGCCAGGGCGTGTCCGAGGTCATATACGGTGCTGGAAAAACACCGGAGCAGATCATCGGCATCATGGAATCCATGATCCAAAACGGGCAGGATCGTATCCTCATCACCCGTCTTTCGAAGGAAGCTTCGGAGGAAGTATCCGCATCCCATAACATCACCTACTATAAAGACGCACGGATCGGCTTTTACGGATCTTTTCCGGAAGCGGACGGCATCGGCCGGATCGTCGTCGCGACCGGTGGCACCAGCGATATTCCCGTGGCGGAAGAAGCCGCTATTACTGCGGAGAGCCTGGGAAATGAAGTCGTCCGTCTCTACGACGTGGGTGTCGCAGGCCTTCACCGTCTTCTCTCCCATAAGGAAGAGATCATGTCTGCCTCCGTCATCATCGCCATCGCAGGCATGGAAGGCGCCCTGGCCAGCGTGATCGGCGGGCTTGCCGACTGCCCTGTGATCGCGGTCCCCACCAGCGTCGGCTACGGTGCTGCTTTTGAAGGATTATCCGCTCTTCTTTCCATGCTCAATTCCTGCGCCAGCGGCGTGTCCGTCGTCAATATCGACAACGGATTCGGCGCCGGGTATCTGGCCAGCATGATCAACCATATGGAGGCGAAAAAATGAAAGTTCTTTACATCGACTGCTCCATGGGCGCCGCGGGCGATATGCTGACCGCCGCGCTTTTCGAACTTCTCCCTAAGGAAGAGCGCGAGGCTTTTCTCGAGAAGCTGAACTCCCGAGGGATCCCGGGTGTGAAATACGAAGCAGAGCCTTCCGTGAAATGCGGTATCACCGGCACGCATATGTCGGTTCTCGTCAATGGCGAGGAAGAAGGCTGCGGCTGCGAGCATCATCACGAGCATGAACATGAGCATGAGCACGATCATGAGCATGGGCACGAGCATGGGCACGATCACGATCATGGGCACGATCACGAGCATGGCCACGCGCATCACCACAGCAGCATGCACGATATCGAGCACATCGTCGGCGGACACATGAAGCTTCCGACCTCTGTCGCTCTCGATGTTCTGGCGGTATATCAGGAGATCGCCGAGGCGGAAAGCCTCGTACACGGTGTCCCGGTCGATCAGATCCATTTCCATGAAGTGGGTTCCATGGACGCGATCGCGGATATTTCGGCGGTCTGCCTTCTCATGAAGAAACTTGCTCCAGACGAAGTGATCGTCTCTCCGATCCACGTTGGTTCCGGCACTGTAAAATGTGCGCATGGTATCCTGCCCGTTCCTGCTCCGGCCACGGCGCAGATCTTAAAGGGCATCCCGACATACAGCGCAGATATCGACGGAGAACTCTGCACACCGACAGGTGCTGCGCTCCTGAAGCACTTCGCGACCGGCTTTGGAAAACAGCCTCTGATGAAGACATCCGCCATCGGCTACGGCATGGGCAAGAAAGATTTCCCGAGAGCCAACTGTGTACGCGTGATGCTTGGCGAGTCTTTTGAAGAAGGCGTCGGAAATTCCGGATCTTTTACATCTGCGGAAAACTCAGCGGCATCCGCTTCTTCGGAAGATACCGGCTCTTTTTCTCCTGACGGAGACATCCTCGAGCTTTCCTGCAACGTCGATGACATGACCGGCGAAGCGATCGGATTTGCGATGGAGCGGCTTTTCGAGGCAGGCGCAAACGAAGTCTTTACCGTTCCCTGCGGCATGAAGAAATCCCGTCCGGGGATCCTGCTGCGTGTACTCTGTAAGCCCGAAGATAAAGAGAAATTCGTCACGCTTCTTTTCGAGCATACGACGACGATCGGCATCCGTGAAACGACCATGCAGCGCTACACCCTGGACCGGCAGATCTATAAGATCGACACATCGCTCGGGCCTGTGCGCGTGAAGCTTTCGTCCGGCTACGGCGTGACAAGGAAAAAGATCGAGCACGACGACCTTTCGCGCATCGCCAAAGAGAATAACATCTCCCTTTCCGAAGCGATGCTGCGGATCCATAAAGAAGAGAAATAAAAGGTGGCTGTCTCACAAGGCAGCCTCTTCCTTCAACCGCTTCCTCGCATGCCTTAGGCCCTCTTCGACGCCCCATTTGATGCATTCCCATAGAAGTAAAAGGGCTGCGCTCTTTGTTTTGAGCACAGCCCCTTCGTTTTTCAGTAGTTCAATCGAAATCACACGAGCTTATCGAATCTCTCTTTAAAGATCTTCGTGTTATTCTCGAAAAGATTATTTCCCTCGGTGTCGATGGATACGACCAGCGGACCGAATTCTTTGACCTTCATGATCCACAGAGCCTCCGGCATGCCGAGGTCCATCCACTCCACGCCCTGAAGCTCTTCGACTTCCTGCGCTGCGACGACGGCACAGCCGCCCGGATATGCGCAGTGGATCGCGCCGAACTTCTTGCAGGCCTCCGTGGTCTTTTCGAGCATACCGCCCTTACCGATGATCACGCGGATACCTGTCTGCTCGATGAAGTCCGCCTCCGCGGCTTCCATACGGCGGCTGGTGGTCGGTCCGATGGAGACCATGTACTGCTTGCCGTTTTCATCCTTTCCGACGATCGGGCCGGCATGGATGATCGCGCCGTCTTTGAACTCGAAGTTCTCCGGCATGACCTTCTCTTTTACGACGCGCTTGTGGCCGCTGTCACGGCAGGTCGCGAGCATGCCTGTAAGGTACACGGTATCGCCGATCTTAAGATCCTTGATCTGTTCGTATGTAACAGGAGTCGTTAAAACTTTCTTCATGGTCTTACACCTCCAGTGCTTTCTTGTGGGAAATGATCTCGGAGGTGAGGTCTTTGTGGATGATGATCTCGCCCCTTCTTGTCGCCCAGCAGCCGGTCGTGATACCGACACCCAGGGTCGCCGGGTGATGCGCTGCGGCTTCGATATTTACATTCAGGACAGTGTGGCTTCCGCCGAATCCCAGCGGCGCAATGCCGAGAGAATCAAGACCCGCCTGGATCTCATCTTCAAGTTTTGCCACTTCCGGATACTGCGAACGAGTTCCGATCGGACGGAGAAGCGCCTTCTTGGAAAGCATCGCGGAGGTCGCCGCGCAGGTTCCAAGACCGATACCGACGCAAAGCGGCGGGCAGGCATTTACGCCCCAGTCGAGGATCGTCTGGTAAACGAACTTCTTAATGCCCTCGACGCCCTCAAGCGGCATCAGGACCTTACTTCTGCCGGGGAGCGAGCATCCGCCGCCGGCCATATACATGCGAAGACGGAGATCCGATCCGCCCGGGACCAGATCGTACTCGATATACGGCGCGCCGTAGCCGGTATTATCGCCGGTATTGTGCTCGCCGAGCGGCTCAACGACATTCGGACGAAGAGGTGTCTCCAGCGTCGCCTTGCGCGCCGCTTCCACAAGCACACTCTCGATGTCCGCAAGATACGGGAACTCCGTACCGACCTCTACAAAATACTGAAGGACACCCGTGTCCTGGCAAAGCGGACGGTGAAGCTGTTTCGCAAGAGAAAGATCCTCGATCATGCAATCGTACATCGTCTTGGCATTCTCGATCGATTCGGACTGCCGAAGTTCACGAAGTCTTTTCTCGACATCATCCGGAAGATAGATGCCCGTCATGGCGGTAAAATCCTGCACCGTGCGGACAAATTGCTGTCTTAAAGATTCATCCATAATGTGTCCTCCAAATTCCATAAAAAAGCTGATTTAGCAAACAAAAGTATCCCACATCCCCCGCCATTTTTCAAGGCGGACGCGTTCCTTTACGGTCCCCTTTCCTTCTCGAAAAGATCCCTTCTCTGCCGCTCTTTTCTTCTCGAAAAGATCCGTTATCTGCCGCTTCTTCCTTCCCTCCCGGCTCTTTCGATCTTAAAGAGTTCCTCCGCCGCGATCCTGGTCTTCGCGACCACATCTTTCTTCTTCGGGAAGCAGTAGTACAGGCAGTCCTTCTTGCCGATGCAGATCACATCGCCGATCTCATACCAGAAATAATCGGAATAAAGGCTGTAGTTTTCTTTCGGTGACTGGGTGTAGTGAAGCTGCCCGTCACAGCCATCCAGCGCAAACCCGTCCGCGTCGTGACGAAGGATCCCGGATCCCACCATATAAAGCGATTTAAAGTCGACGATGATGCCGATATCGACGTCCGTTTCCAGAAGATACGAGCCCTCCTCGATCTCCTTTCGGACGCATTCTCTCTCCCAGGCGTACCAGCTCGGAATATGCGAAAAGTCCTTCCCCTCTTTGCCCGCAAGCGCGACTGCGGCGCTGCTTTCCGGCTCGACGGCCAGGCCGCTTCCGGATGCGCCGTCTTCCCGCGCCCCGCCTGCGTCCTTTTCCTGCAGCACGCCGTACTCATCGAGCTCCCATCTCATCCCGCAGGCATGGCAGGTAAGCTCCACCCCGCGGCCTTCCATCTGCCCCTCCTGCCCGCAGCGGCAGCACTTATAGAGGATCCTGTGAAGCCCGTCGGCACGGAACGGCTCGTCGATCTTCACCTTATTCTCTTTCTGCCACGAAAAATAGTCGAACGAGAATGCTTTGTCCAGGATCGCGTCGATCTCGTCGATCGACCGGTCCTCGACCTCCTCTGCAGAGAGCAGGCACTCGATCGTCGCGCGGACTTTCACCTTTCTTTTCTGAAGATTATTGTAGAGCGGATCTCTGGCAAAAGACCCGTACGTGGTGATCATAAGAACCGGCACTTTCAGCGCCTTAAAAAGCACCCCCATGCGTCGCGGCAGCGGCGTTGCCGTCCCGTCAAAGGAATAGCTCGCTTCGGGGTACATGAGCACGGAAGTCTTATTCTTCCCGATCGCGTATTTGATGTCCGTAATGAGAGAAATATCAGATACGAATTTCCGGGTCGGAATGCACCCGAGATTTCGCATAAGGCCTTCTTTTCCCACAAAACCATCCGACGTGCAGACGATGTTATATCTCTTCGGGAAAAGGATCTTCGACGCGATCTCGAGGTCGAGAAAACTCGAATGATTCATGAGGATCAGATAAGGGCCGGACCCCGCTTTTTCCATATTCTTCTTCTCGTAGGAAAACTTCACGGCGCAAAGGTCCGGGATCGCGGCAACGCGCATGACCAGGCTCAGTAAGCGGCTCGGCTTTTTGGGCTTTCTATGTGCCGGGCGCTCGATCTTCATGACCTCATGAAAGTCCATCTGTCTGCTCTTGATCTTCACTTGGCTCCATCCCCCTTACATCGAAAATACCCGTGACTTCATTATAACATTTCGCACGGCGGGTCTTTTCCCGAAGACTCACCTCATTTCTTCGCGAAAAGATCTCTTCCCGGAAGCCCTCTTCATTTCTTCCCGAAAAAATCTTCACTTTTTCTGTAAGATTTTTCCTTAAATCTTGTTACTATTATTGAGGGAGGAACAGAAGATGGAAGATGCGGCTATCGTCCAGCTGTTCTGGGATCGCGATGAGCAGGCTCTCTCGGCCGTAGCGGAAAAGTACGGCCGTTTCTGCACTTCGATCGCCAGAAACATCGTGGGAAGCACCGAAGATGCGGAAGAATGCGTCAACGATGCTTATCTTGCCACGTGGAATTCCATCCCCCCGAAAAAGCCCGATATCCTCGCGCCTTTTCTTGGCCGGATCACCCGAAATCTGGCCATCAACCGCTACAAGCTGAATCATGCGGACAAGCGCGGGGGCGGCGACCTTCCTCTGGTATTGGATGAATTAAGCGAAGTGATCGCGGGAAAAGAAGCGGCCGACAGCGAACTTTTCCGCAAGGAGCTCCTCCTCGCGATCAATGGCTTTCTTGCGTCGCTCCCTTCGGAGAAGCGGAAGATCTTCGTCTGCCGGTACTTTTATGCGGACAGCATTAGAGACATCGCTTCCCGCATGAAGATGTCGGAAAACAACGTCTCCGTGACGCTGAACCGCCTCAAGACCGCACTTCGCGAAAAACTGCTGGAAGGAGGTCATCTCTCATGAACGAAGAACTGCTGTTCGAACTTCTTTCTGATATTGATGATGCATTTATTCTGGAGGCCCGGGAAGAGCTCGCCGTGGACACCTCCGCCGCTAAGCCCTCTGCCTCGAAGATCCGGAGGATCGTGATCCCGGTCGTCATCGGCATCGCCGCGCTGGCCATCGCCTTCTTCGGCGGAAAAGCCATAAAGACCGCTCTGGATAGAAGGTCAGGTGATCAGGGTAAAATCATAAATCATAGTTCCGGCGGAACTATCACTCATGATGTCGTCAGCGCCGAGGACGCGAAGATCGTCTATACAGTATCTGTCCCTACGGATCGCAAAGTCGAAGTCAACGGATCTTTCCGCCCCGCTTTCCTCAGGATCAGGCTGGATAATATCGGCGACATACCGCTTCTTTACGAGAACTATTTCTATCTGCAGCATCAGGAGGGCGAAGGATGGGTGGACGACTTCACGTTCGGAGATAACACGTATTCGGAGAAGGACCGCACCCTGGCTCCGATAGATTCCATCACAAGGCACCTGGAGATCCCGTATGATAGTATCGACCTTCCCGCAGGAAAATACCGCCTTCTCATCACCATAAGAAGAGACGATCCGTCCTCTTCAGATGCGGAAAAAGAATACGTCGTCGCCGCAGAGTTCGATTACGAATAGCGCCCGCCGCGCCGTCGCTGTCAGGCTTGAAATAGCGCTGTCCCGCCGCGCGCGGCGCCTGGCTCCTTACGAGTGATACGTCTCCGTCGGCCCGAGATATGACTCTTCCGGCTCGGCATCTTTCTTCGAAAGCACGAGTTTTACGAGCGTGAAGTTCGGACTGATCGCCGTGATATCAATGGTGTTTTCGCCCTCCTTCAGGGTGAGCGGGACCTTCGTTACCCGCTGATTATCGAGGACGCCTTTCTTCCAGATATCGTTTCCATCGCCGACTGCAAATCCCTCCGGGATGATATTGATCCTCTTCATGGAACCGCCGTTCGCCGCGACACCGCAGAAGATCTGCGGATCCTTTGTCGGCGGGTTTCCGGGGCTGCTGTAAAGCGCCAGCGTATATTCCCCTTTCTCCTTAAGATATACGCGATACCGAAGGGCCGGGCCCTCGCCTTTCCGACTGAACGTGACGTCCTGCGGGAAGGCTTTCATGCCGGAAAATCCGCGTGAATAATCCGGGATCTTCTCAAACCCGCCCTTCTTTCCGTCGATCTTCTCACTGAAGTTTTCAGAAAGGATCGAGATATAATTCATCGCATGCGAAACTTCATCCTCGCACCAGAAGAATGTATTCTTCTCGGTCGCCGCGCTCTTCACCGCAGAGTTCTTCGCAGGAAGCATCTGCGCCAGCAGTTCTTTTTCCGTAGAATACGGCACGCGGATCTGCACGAATCCGTCGCCGGATCTCACCGTGATCTTCGCCACGGAATTCTTCTTCGGAAGCTTACTTCTATCGATGCGGACGATAAGATCTTTTCGACCAAAAGCATCGATCGCGCCGGACACTGGTGTCACCGTAACGAAAGCCGAATCGCACTCGACCGTGAACTTCTGCTTACGGCGAGAGGCCGTCGTCAGCTCGATCCGGGCCACACTTGCCCGCGGGTCCAAAAACGCGGGGACCGTCAGTTCTTTTCGCGTCCAGGGACCGAACTCAGACCAGTCAGAAGTCCCGCCGACACGCGCGATCAGGCGGTCTTTGTTGCCGGGCGCAAAAGTCTCGACGACCGGATACTGGCAGCCCTCTTCGCACCAGTTTCTAAAACCGATGTGCTCCGAAAGCCCCATGCCGTACCACATGCCGCCGTGGATCTTATGCAGCTCCTCCACGATCTCCCTGTCCTTTTCGAGACACAGATCCATCTCGTCGGCGAGGACGAGCGCATACGAACTGCCCATCTTCGCGTAGGCGTGATTGAGCGTGGTGTAAAGCCACATCTTCTGGACATTGAGGTTCCCCATGAGCGGCAGATAAACGATCTCGTAGAAGCGGTACGCGGCATTCCCGGAAAGATCTCCGTAGAGCTTTTCCGCATCGGACATGAGCTTGCCGATCTTCTTAAGCATCGTCTCCGTTTCTTCATAGGCAAAAGGCGCGTACACGTCGTCGTTCATGGCCTCGGTGCGCCGAGAATGCGTGATCCTCGTGTACCCAAGGAGAAGCTCGGCCGTCTTTTTCTTCTGTTTCTCGGAAAGAACCGGTCCGAAGTTTTTCTCGACAAAGTATTTCGTGTATTCGTGCGCGCTGTTTTTATTCTCCGTGCCCCAGCGGGAAAAATCGTACGCCAGGTCGAGAAAATACGACAGCGGATATTCGGTGCTGAAAATGTCGCCGACATTTACGATCCAGAGGTCTCTGATGCCGAAGTCATAGGCGCTCGTCATCTGCTCCCACACCTTCGAAAGATGCGTGGTATTGAGCCACTCGTATGAGATCGGGAAGCCGTGGTAGTCGAAGTGGTAGTACATACCGTAGCCGCCCTTATGGCCATGCATCTCCTCGGTCGGCACCGTCCGCAGATTGCCGTAGTTATCGTCGCAGAGCATGAGCGTGACGCCATCGAGCTCCGGATCGCCCATCAGGCCGCGGGTCTTCTCATCGCCATAAAAATACGGCTCGACCTCCTTATAGAGCGCGAGCATTCTCGGAACCTGGTCGAGGTCCTTATTCACATACTTTTTGATGAGCTTATTCTGCGTGCAAAGAACTTTTCGCAGAAGGTCGATGTTGTCCTTCAGCGTGGCGTTCTTTCCCATGATCGCGGTATCCTGTTCGCCGCGCATGCCGACGGTGATGACGTTTTCGAATTTTCCGCTTCTTTTTAATCCGTCCTCCCAGAACTTCGTGATGCCCTTCTCATTTGAAAGGAAATTCCAGGCATCGCCGTAGATCGATTTCGGTCCGCGCAGATATCTGTACTCTTCGCCCTGACGGCAGCACGGCTCGTGGTGGGACGCGCCCATGACGACGCCGAGTTCATCGGCAAGCTCCGCACTTTGGAGCCCCGGGCCGTCGTCCGGGAAGATCGCCGACCACATGGCCGGCCACAGGTAATTGCCCTTAAGTCTCAAAAGCAGTTCGAAAACGTGCTCGTAGCACTTGGCGTTGAATCCGCCGAAACGCTTATTGCAGTAGTTGCCGAAAGCCGGCCATTCGTCGTTGATGAAGAATCCTCTGAAACGGACCGACGGTTCTTTGGATATAAAGCTGTAGCCGGAAGCAATGGTGAAAGATCTCTTCTTTTCCGGACGGATATCCAGCCAGTCGATGAAAGGCGAAACGCCCAGCATCTCCGAAAGTGCAAAGAGTCCGTACACGGTGCCGCGCTTATCGGATCCCGCGATGACGAATGCGGTCGATTTACCCGGGAGGAGAAGTCCCTCCGGAAGATCGGCCACTTTATGCATATACACTTCTCTTTTCCCGCGGATGGCGGAAAAGTCGAGAAGTCCTTTTTTCTCCAGCTTAGAAACAGAGGAAGCTTTCGTGGCGCCCTTGCCGTCCATATAGACCAGGATCGGGAAAGCGATGCCGGACAGATCTTTTTCCGAAGAGGAAAGATCGACGATCTTCGGGGCGGCCCCGAAAACGGCCGCAAGATCCTTTCCGACTTTCTCCGTGATTTTCCGGATCCCCGAAGGCGCGCCTCCGTCGATCAGAAATGCGATTTTCCCGTCCTTGATGTTCTTCGATGATAATTCAAACTGCATAGGAAGTCCCGGTCCTTTTTCTAGCTTCCATACAAGTATATCACACTTTCCGGGATGCGTAAGCGGCCGCGCAGCGGAACATTCCAGCGCCGCGGCGCACGGGAATCCAGCGCCGTCACGCGGGGCCGGCTCGCCCAAACCTGAAGGTCCGGGCGGCGCACGGCGAGCCGCAGCGGGCTCAGCCGCTTACTTCCACTTGCCCCACTCTAAGGTCTTGCCCTTCGGCGCTTCTTCCACCATTTCCGGGAATGGATCGATGGCCGTAAGCTCACGGAAAACGGTACCGATCTTCGCTCTTATTTCAGCGGCCAAGGATTCATAGGATTGGGTCGTCTGATCGATCTTATCCTGCTTTTCGACGACGCGGGCAATCGCTTCCTCGCATTTTTTGATCTCGTAGATCCTTGCCACCATGGCAATGATGGTGATCGCGACGACGATCGCCGGGATGACCACCAGCATCGCGAAGATTTCCGTATCGTTCGCATGATCCTTTTCCCACTTCTCTGCCTGTTTGATCCTCTGGGACTCCCTGATGTCATATGTGTATGCGTCGACGGGATTATTCTTCCCGACAGAGACAGCCCCCACACCCGGAGCAAAAAGAACTCGCGTGGAAGTCTCAGTGGTGGTCGTCTCCGACGGCTTCGCATACGGATTCTTCGACATAACAGAAGCAATGCACGCCAGGACGATGCACCAGATAACGAAGATCACGATCACGCCTTTGATGATGGTCATCGGATGCACAGAGATCGTCTCATCTTTTATGATCGGATCGGGAAGCTCGACATACGGATCTGCCCCTTCCCTCGAAAGCGCCTGGATCTCCTTGCTCTTTTCGTTTCTCGCTTTTTTGCTCTCATCGATATGAGCGATCGCGTCCTTATACTCTTTGCCCAGGTCGAACAGTTCTTTCAGCTTGGAAAAATATCCCTTGTGCTCGGTCTTCGCATTCTCTAAAGCGGCATCCGCTGCCGGATCGACCCTTCCGTACGCCAGGGTACGCAGATAGTTCGGCTGCTTAAGTTCGGACATGCTCTTCGCTTTTGCCGCCACCAGGATCTTCCCGCGGAGCGCAAGAAAATTGTGCGGTTCTTTGGTCAGCATGAAATCGTATGCGGAATTGGCGGATTGATATTCGCCCGCTTTCAGGGATCTTGCGGCAAGCTCGAGAACATCATCTTCGCGGAAGTATTCGTAATCGAAAGAAACGCCGCAGAAGGGGCATTCGTACATCTGGCGCTCCACATTGATGCGAAGCTGGCCGCCGCAGGTCGGGCAGGTGTGTTTTTTCATATTCTGGATGGTATCAGTCATTTTATTAACTCTCCTTATGTGAATATACTAATTCGCGAAAAGATTTTTCTCAAGCGGTCAACGCAGGGAATATCGCTTTCTATTTGCACGGCCGTCTGCAAATAGCAAATTCCCCGTCAATGGTATAATGATGTCAGATCGCATTTTCGCGCGGGGCGCATGAGGAGAAAGTATGCCGGACATCATCATCTGCGAAGATAATCAGGAGATCGGGGATCTCCTTTGTGATTTCCTTAAGAAGGAAAACTATACTGTTGCCCTGGCCGGCACCGGCGAACGGGCGATCGAGCTTTTCGACAAGTACGGCGCGAAGCTCATTATTCTCGACATCATGCTGCCGGGGCTCGACGGATTCTCCGTGCTTTCCCGGATCCGCGAATCTTCCAATACACACATCATCATCGCCAGCGCGCGGGGAGACAAGGACTCCAAGCTCGAGGGCCTCACGCTCGGCGCGGACGACTATGTCGAGAAACCCTACGATATCGATATCCTGCTTGCCAAGATCCGCGGGATCTTCAAGAGAAAGTATGCCATCGAGGAAGTCATCGACGGGGACCTTCATCTCAATACCGTGCAGCGCACACTGACCATCGGCGACCGTCCCGTCGATGTGACCGAGAAGGAATTCGCGCTTCTTCTGCTTCTCATCGAGAACAAGAACACAACTCTTCGCAAAGAATACATCTTCAACACCATCTGGGGATCCGACAGTGACTCGGAGATCCAGACGCTCACGGTGCACATCAAGTGGCTCAGAGAGAAGATCGAGCGCGACCCGAAAAAGCCGGAGCACATCATTACGGTCTGGGGCACGGGGTACAGATATGAGTAAGTTCCGGAAAATCGCGATCCTCATCGTCGCCATCGAGCTCCTGATCCTTATCGGATGCAATTTCCTTCTTCTCGGGAGCTTGAAAAAAGACGCCTCCCGGCAATATGTCGTGGACATCTCACGTGCGGCGGAGGCTCTGGAGTCAGAAGCGAAGAACAATCCCGGACCGATCGCTTTGAATCTGCTTCGGGGCGACCCGGCTGACTCCCGCGGAAATCTGCTTTCCACGACAAGCTTCATATTGAAAGATTTTAATATGGAGGACTATCCGTCTATTCTCCGGATCTCTAACTTCAATGCCAATGAAGTCGTCAACAATGACTACGCGGTCAAGGATATCTGCGGCACGCTCATCCGATTCGAATACGAGATCAAGCCGGATCTGCGTCCCCTGATCTACATGAATATCGGCCTGGCCTTTTCGATCCTCACGACAATCGGGATCTTCATATATATCGGCCGGAAAGTCCTTCGCCCGTTCCATCACATGACCGATCTTTCGGTGCAGCTTGCCAAAGGCAATCTCAATGCGCCGCTTAACGAAGAGAAGAGCAAGTACTTCGGCCGCTTCCTCTGGGGCATCAACATGCTCCGCGATAATCTCGAGTCCAATAAGGAAAAGGAGCTGGCGCTCCAGAAAGACAAAAAGACCTTGATCCTCTCTCTTTCCCACGATATCAAGACACCGCTTTCGGCCATCAAGCTCTATGCCAAAGCGCTCGATGAGGATCTTTACGATACGGAAGAAAAACGAAAGAGCGCCATCTCCGGCATCACGAATAACGCGCTCGAGATCGAGAAATATGTCGGCGATATCGTGACCGCTTCGAAGGAGGATTTCCTCAATCTCGAAGTGACCATGGGCGAGTTCTACATTAATGAAGTCCTCGACCGCATCAAGGGCCTCTATAAGGATAAGTTTTCGACGCTGCACACGGAATTCTCCGTGGATGAATGCAGCAATGCCCTGCTGTCCGGCGATCCCGCCCGCCTCGAGGAGGTCCTGCAGAATATCCTCGAAAATGCCATCAAGTACGGCGACGGAAGATCCGTGAAGATCAGTTTTTCCGACGAGGAGGACTGTCGCCTGATCACGGTCACCAACAGCGGCTGCTCCATCAGTGAGGATGAGATCCCGCATCTGTTCGAGTCTTTTTACCGAGGAAGCAATGCAGAGAAAGTCGGCGGTTCCGGACTCGGCCTTTATATCGCCCGATCTCTCATGCGCATGATGAACGGAGATATCTTCGCCCAAAGCAAAGCACCGGAGTCATTTTCCGTCACCGTGGTGGTGAGGAAAGCCTGATCTCCGGCGCCTTGCCCGAACGCGACTTACGCGTTACGAATTACTTCTCCTCTTTTTCCGTATCTTCTTTTTTATCGGTAATGGCAGTTGCTGCTGTATTCTGTGCCTGTGCCTGCTGCATAGCGGCCATGCGCGCTCTCTGCTGCGCCTCAAGTTCAATTCGACGGGCTTCCGCCTTCTTTTTTCCCTTCTTGATACCATGTCTGATGAAAAGGAAGATGGCGAGTGCAATCAGGACAAGAAGCAGGAATACCCACCATCCGCTCACCAGGAACAGTACGATACCCTCAAGGAAACCAACAAAATCATCCCAGGACTGCTTTGCGGTCTTTTTCAGTTTCTGTCCGAAGCTGTCCTCTTCCTTGACCTCTTTTTCTTCCTTCTTGATCTCCTTTTCAGAGACCTTATGGATCGTGATCGTGACATAGGAATAAGCCACATCGCTCTCCAGCATGCTCATCTCGCTCTTGATATCGGAGATCGTGATGGCGAGGTTTCTCAGTTCTCTCTGGATCTCGAGCGCGACCTGCTCATCCTGCGTCTCGTTGTACTGCTTGAGATAGCGGTCATATTCCGCCTCGAAGATCTCCAGCTCGTTCTTGAGTGTGCCATATCTCGTAGCGACATTATCTACGCTGGAATTCTTGGAACGCAGTGTGCCGATCCCCTCTGCGGAGCTTACGAATGATTCATAGTATTCCGACGGGATCCTGATCGTCGCGGTATAGTAATAATCCTTATCTTCTTCATCGATGACATATCTGCCGCCGGAGTTTCCTCCATCCGACTGATGCTCGTTCTCGACAAAACCGTGGTACTCGTTGATCTTCGTCTTCAGAAGACTTACTGTCTCATCGAAGTTTAAGGTATCGATCGCCATCGTGCAGCGGAACACCAGCATCTCCTTGGAAACATCGGCCTTCTTATCCGCCTGTCCATTTCCGCCGCCCTGGTTTCCTCCAACCTCTTCATTCGCCGATTTATTCATGCCATCGCCATATTCGAATTCGATATCATCCGCATTCTCATAGACTTCACCGGCATATTCGTTCATCCCCTGCGAAGTCGTCTCTGCCACAGTTTCGGCTGCGGCATTGCTTGAGCGGTTGGATTTCTTAATGTTCGATGACGATGCTGATTTACTCGCACATCCTGCTAGGAATGAAGCGCCGATCATACAGGCCAGCAATAAAGGTAATATCTTCTTTTTCATAAGTGCCTCCTCATAACATCTCATTACACCGGGCGTGTTCATTTCCCGGAAGCGTTTCTGCATATTAGACGAGGGACCTGATGAAACTGTTGCATTTTTCAAATAAAGCCCGAACAGGCAAATTCCCCGCCTCAGGATCTTTCCATCAAATCCTCGATCATGGCGCGCATTTCCCGCATATTCAAGCTCGTGCCCTCCCCCTCAAATGTCATGATGAGATTCTTCGCCGAGAAGATGCCGTTTCTTCTGTAATCGTCGATCTTCTTAAGATTTCTTTTCCGGTAAACAGGGTCGTCCATTTTCCCGAAATGCTCATGGTAGATCACTCGTCTGCGCTTCTTATCCCACAGCGAGAAATCCGGGATCAGGACCTGCCCGTCAGGAAGCGTGATCTCTTCTTCATAGCGGTACGGGATCCCCATATCGGTATATAGATTGGCAAAAAGGACTTCTGATTTTGACCTGACCATATCCCCCTTCTTTGTCGGATAGATCTTCATCTCCGGCATATAATCGCTTTGCTGGAACGGCTCCGCTTCCCATAACTGCGCACAGACTTCATCCGTCACAAGAAGCGGCCTGATCAGTTCCTGCCGCGTCCTGCTCAAGCCGGAATACACATCTTCAGCGCTTCCGCTCTCAACACATCGGATATATCTCTCCAGAACTCTAAGCTCGCTTCTCATTCTTCGAATCACCCTCTTGGCATAATCCTTCGCAGCAATGCTCTTCACCAGCGGATAATCCTCTTTCCTTATATATTCCCTCTTTTTACTATTGGGAGTCCGCACCAGATAGAAACTCCTCTTGTTTCCGTGTCTTACGATCTCAAGGTGTCCCGAAACATCGGCTTCCGCCGCTTTCTCCGCCTGCTGGATGCACTTCCTCAGCAGCGCACACCGTTTCTCCACTATCGCCTTCAGATTATCCATGCCATCCTCCTTCTCACTGATCCGGTTTTGTCCATCATATTCTCGACGCAGATCCGCGAACAATATGATATAAGCGTTATCTTGTTAACAATTGAGTTTTTTCTTTCATGGGAGCATCCACGTTCCGCTTATTCCCATGCCTCGTCTGGGATCGCTGGTCATGGGTTTTCTTGTTTTCCCGTTTTTCCCTTTCCCCGTCAGGAACCGCAAATCATGGGGATTCTTGTTTTGTTATCTTCCCCATGCCTAAATTGGAGCCGTAAATCATGGGGATCTTCCAATCATCATCATTCCCATGCCGTAGTCGCCATGGGTTTTAACGATAATCATCTATCCCCATGCCTTTTTGCCCTCCCTCAGTCATGGGAATTTCCTGATCCCGATTTTTCCCATGAAAAAGATCCGAAACAGCGTCATGGGTATTCCCACTTTCCCCCGCCCTCCCACCATTTAATGATTGTTTAATAATTCCCGCGGTAAGATGTAGTCACACCATGAGAGAAGCGGACCGGCCTACCCTTAACGATGACCCTCTGCCGGCCCGCAACTCCCAACAAGAAAGGAACGACATCATGTTTTTTCACATTCTGAAAAAAGAACTGAAAAAGAAAAAGGCCATGAACCTCATTGTCCTGCTGTTCATCACACTGGCAGCGATGTTCGTCGGTTCCGGCCTCAATAACGTCATCACCGTCATGAACGGCACCGACTACTACCTCGACAAGGCAGGTGTCGGCGACTTCGTCATCATCACGATGGGTAGAAATTCTGTTGGCGACCTCGACGAAATGCTCGAGAGCGAGCCCGCCATCGACGCCTACCGCCTTGACACCGTGATCTTCGGATCCCGCGACACCCTGAAGAAGGGCGATGGCAGCAGGATCGAGACCAAAAACGTACTCATCATGCAGGACCTGCCCGAGTCCACCTTCAACTTTTTCGACAGCAACAACGAAACACCGAAGGCATTAGAGCCCGGTCACTGCTACGTCACCGGAAGCTTCCTGAAGACGAACGACATGAAGGTCGGCGACGTCCTCGAAGTCGGCCAGGAAGGCGTGACCGTCCGCCTCATTATCGATGGCAAAGCCAAGGACGCCCTTCTGGGCTCAAACTTCATGGGTAACACCAGGATCCTTATGCACTCCGACGATTACAAAGTCTTCAGAAATAATGAAACGATCGCCCGGGACTACTCCGGTCAGATCTGCTGCATCGACACGCATGACATAAGCGCCGTACAGGAAGCCGCCACCAAGTGCAGAAGCATCAACTTTGCCCAGCCGCGCGGCACCGTCTCCATGTGCTACGTCATGGACATGATCGTTGCCTTTATCGTGCTGATCCTTTCCGTCTGCCTGATCATCCTGTCCTTCGTTGTCCTGAAGGTCTCCCTCTCCTTCACGATCACCAGAGAATACAGAGAGATCGGCGTCATGAAAGCCATCGGCATCAAGAACCGGAAGATCCGCTCCCTGTATCTCACGAAGTACCTCGCGATGGCCGTCGTCGGCTCCATCATCGGCTTCGTCCTGAGCATCCCGCTCAGTAAGCTCCTTCTTAGCTCCGTCACAGAGAACATGTTCCTTGGCACCTCCCTCGGCTTCGGCATCAACGCCATCGGCGCCGTCCTCGTCGTCATCACCATCGTGGCTCTCTCCTACTTTGCGACCAGAATCGTCAAGAAGGCCACCCCGGTCGACGCGATCAGAACCGGAAGCTCCGGCGAGCGCTACTCCAAGAAGAGCAAGCTCCACCTCTCCCGTGCGAAAAGAACCGGTACGAGCCGTTTCCTTGCAATCAATGACACGATCTCGAGCCCGAAGCGCTATATCTCCATCGTCATCGCCTTCACCCTCTGCATGCTCTTTGTCCTGATGCTCGTTAACACCACCAACACCATGCAGAGCGAGAACCTGATCACCGCTTTCGGAACACGGGCTGACCTTTTTGTCGACAGCGTTTCCGAGTCCATGAAGATCATGGGAAATAGCACGGACTATATGAATAAGTACTTCGATGAGAAGGACGCTAAGCTGAAAGACCTCGGCCTCCCGGGACACTTCTCCCAGGAATGGCAGTATACCTACAATGCCGAGATCAACGGGAAGACCCACCGCATCATCGCCGAGCACGGTTTCAGAACGAACTTCGATGAGCTCGTCTTCACCGAGGGTACTGCCCCGCAGAGCAGAAACGAAGTAGCCGTCACCTCGATCATCGCTAAGAAGCTCAATGTGAAGATCGGCGACACCATGATCATCGACTTCGGTACCGAGAAGCTCCCGTGCGTCATCACCGCCTACTACCAGTCCTTCAACCAGCTTGGCGAAGTGATCCGTTTCCACCCGGATGCTCCGGTAGATCCGTCCCACATGACCGCCACGATGGCATTCCAGATCCACTTCGACGATCAGCCGACAGAAAGGCAGCTCGAAGAAAGAAAGGCCATCATCGAAAAGAACTTCATACATGATAAGGTCGAGACCTGCGCCGAGTATGTCGCTTCCTGCATCGGTGTCGTCCCGACGATGCTCGCCGTCCAGTGGCTGCTCCTCGGCATCACGATCCTCGTCGTCATCCTGGTCACCATCCTCATGGAGGTCTCCTTCGTCGCCGACGAGAAGAGCCAGATCGCACTCCTTAAGGCCATTGGCATCAAAAACGGCAGGATCTACCTCTGGCACGTTCTGAGATTCGTGATCGTTTCGATCTTCGCCATGATCCTGGCTGCCGCCCTCTCGATCCCGATGACGCACCTTTGCATCAGCCCGATCTTCGGCATGATGGGCGTAAGCAAAGTCAACTACGCGATCAAGCCGCTTCAGATCTTCCTGATCTACCCGGCAGTCATCATCATAACGACCCTGATCACCGCCTTCCTGATCTCGCTTTCGAGCCGGACCATCAAGTCCAGTGACACCGCAAACATCGAATAATAAAATACCCGCCGCCCCCGCGGCGCACCGAACAGGAGGAAATAAAATGAAAAAGTTAATGGAAGTAAAAGATCTCTGCAAGACCTACGTCATCGAGAAGCGCCAGAACAACGTCCTGAAGAACATCAGCTTCGACATCGAAGAGGGCGAGATGGTCGGCATTATGGGCCCGTCCGGCTCCGGCAAGAGCACGCTCCTTTATTCCGTATCCGGCATGGACAAGGCCACCTCGGGTCAGATCAAGCTCGACGGCAAGGATATCTCGAAGCTGTCAGAAAAGGACCTGTCCTCTGTCCGTTTGAATGACATGGGATTCATCTTCCAGCAGATGTTCATGATGAAGAACCTCACCATCATGGATAACATCCTTCTTCCGGCCGTAGAATGTGATAAGAGCAGCGAGACCAGAAAAGAGAAAGTCGCCCGCTGCGAAGAGCTAATGAGAAAGCTCGGCATCATCGAGATCGCCGGAAACGACATCAACGAAGTCAGCGGCGGCCAGCTCCAGCGTGCCTGCATCGCCAGATCCATGGTCAACAACCCGAAGATCCTCTTCGCCGACGAACCGACAGGCGCCCTGAACCGCCAGTCCTCCGCCGAAGTCATGGACGAGATCTGCAAGCTGAATAAGGAAGGCACCACCGTCCTGATGGTCACCCACGATGCGAAGGTCGCTTCCCGCTGTTCCCGCGTCCTCTACATCGCGGACGGCAACATCCGAAGCGAATATAAGATGCCGCAAGGTCTGTCCGACAGAGACCATGAGCGCGCACTGAATAACTGGCTCCTCGACATGGGCTGGTAATAGAAAAAGGATAAGCTTTCTCGTGCTGGTCCTCGGCGTTCTGCGCCTGCGGAGGCACTTCGTAAGATTTTCTTTTTCTCTGAGAAGTCTTCTCGTTTCGTGGTTTTCTTCGTATTTGCAAATACGCCTGCATTTAGATCTGAATAATCCGCGGGGTTTTCTGTATATTCCCCGCGTTTTTTTAATATAATAACAATAGTCGCTTTTGGAGCGACGTTATCATTTCCCGATCAAGCGGGCAGAATGGAGAACTGAAATGGCAACACTTTGCAAGAACTGCGGACATGCTCTGATCTTCGATCCTTCGATCCAGAAGGTGCGCTGCGAGCAGTGCGGAAGCACATTCCTCGCCGAAGAAGTCGAGAGCGAGAGCAAAAAATACGTACAGGATCAGAAGGCACTTTCCATGCAGGAAGTCTACGGCGTAAATGCCGAGGGTGCCGCAAAAGAATACCTCGACTGTTATATCTACACCTGCAGCGAGTGCGGTGGTGAGGTCATGATCAACGGAACCGAAGTCTCGACAAAGTGCGTTTACTGCGGAAACCCCACGGTCGTATTCAGCCGTATCAGCAAGCAGGAATGCCCGGAATTCATCATTCCCTTTGCCATCACGAAGGAGCAGGCACTTCAGGCGATCAAGACCGAGATCGGTCATGGCCTGTTCGTTCCGAAAGCCGTCCAGACCTTTACTCCGGAAAGCGTCCATGGTATCTATATCCCGTACTGGATCGTTGATGCCGACAGATATGAGACCACGATCATCCGGAAAAAGACCTCTTCCGGTAAGCACACGCATATCACCTATCACGGCCGCTCCGGCACGATGCGTCTTAAAAACCTTCCGCTCGATGCCTGCTCCATGCTTTCGGACGAGAGCAGCACACGACTCGAGCCGTACGATTTTTCGAAGATGGTGATGTTCGATGAAGATTATCTTCTCGGCTTCTATTCCAACACTTCGGACGTGACCTACGGTGAACTCTCCCTGGCCGTCGAAGAAAGATCGAAGAAAATGTTCGACGAAGAAGTCCTGAAGTCCGTAAAAGGCGGTACGACAACGATCATCAAAGAGGTCGGCAGCTGCGCGATCGATCCGGATGTGAAATACGCTCTGCTTCCTGCCTGGTTTGTCACCTTCGAGCACGAGGGCCAGCACAACACGATCCTTGTCAACGGTCAGACCGGCAAGGTCGTCTGTGGTCTTCCTATTCGAAAAGCTCTGTTCTACACGCTGCTCATCATCACCTGCATCGTGCTGGTCACGGTCATGGTATTCATCGGATATCACTTCTTTGACGCCATTCTTTCCAGCTCGTCAAGAAGAGCCAGAAGATCCAGCAGCAGCAGTAACAATAATTCCGGCAAGATCATCATGGGAATGATTACAGGTGGTGTCATGATGATCATCGCCGGTGTCAAGAAGATCAAGAACGTCTTTGCCAAGCTGAGACTTACACAGTCCGCGAAGACATTTAACTTTACGAAAAAGAGACAGGAGTAACGAACATGAATATAGGAGCACTTTTCTTTGGAGTTCTCATAGGAGCACCACTGGGGCTGGGAATGGCTTTCCTTCTGTTCGGAAACCTTCTGAACCGCTCCAATAACCACGGTGACTCCGTCGGAGAAAACAGCAGATATACAGGCGGCATCATCTTCTCCAGCCAGGAAGATAAGAAACTGCATAAGACAGATGATCAGGAAGCATATATCACCATGCACACCAAATATCTTCCGCAGGATCCGGTCTTCAAAAACCGTGATGCGCGCGTCGTAAGAAGAATGCCGCAACCGGAAAATCCGGCCGCCCCGGCAGCAGCCTATGCAGCAACAGCCGCCCCGGCTACAGCAGCGGCGCAGGCAGCGCCCGCAGGACAGGGATTCCCTTCCTCCACGGCATTCCCGGCCGCCCCGGCAGAAACCCCGGCGCCGGCCGCTCAAGTAGACCCTCTCGCCCAGGGATATTCGTTGCCGGATCCGACCATGCAGGGTTTTTCGGCGCCGGCCGCCCCTCAGGCCCCGACCGCGCAGGACTACGAAAACTTTGATAACTACATCGAGTAATCTCGTCCGCGAAACAAAACCGCGCCCGGAAAATAGAATCGCGCCCGCGCGCCCGCTAAGAAAAAAGAGCACAAAAAAAGATCTCTTCCGAGGAAGAGCCCAACCCCGCCGCAAACCCGGCGGGAAGGCATCCGAAGAAGAGATCTTATTTTTTTAGAGCATCGTTTTCTTTAAGATGTCCAGAAGATCGGAGCCGTCGATCCCTGCCTTGGCATCCTTGTCATCTTCATCCTTAAGGAACTTCTTGAAGAATCCGCCGAGGAAAGACGCGCCGCTGTCTTCTTTCGCAGCCGCTTCTCTTTCCGCTGCTTCCTTGGCGATAGACTCAGGTGTATCCGGCTTTGCGGCCTGAGAGATCGTAGAAAGAAGCGCCGGAGCGATCGAGTTCAGGATCGAGCTGGACTGACCGATATCGATACCGGCTTTCTTCGCGATCGAGGAAACGAAATCGTCTTTATCATCGCCCATGATCTTGCCGATGATCTTGCTTCCGTCTTCTTCATCCGCATTTGCGATCTGGGAAGAAACATCGCTTGTGTCCTCGTGCTGGGCCAGCGCGCCGAGAAGGGACTGCGCACCCTTTACCGAAGAGGCATTCTTGGTCATAGAGCCGAGCAGAGACGGAATCGCCGAAGTAATGGCTTTCTCCACGGAATCTGCAGATACACCGGCTTTTCCTGCCAGCGCTCCCAGTGACGAATCGGACGTCATATTCTTAAGAATCATGCTAAGAAGATCCATAGGTTACACCTGCCTTTAATTAAGATTTAAGATAACTTGATTGTACCACAGAATAGTTCCCCCGGCGCCGCGCCGTTTCCCTCCACCCGAGGAAAAGCGGGAAGCACCCCTTTTAGAGGATGCTCCCCGCTTCTGACGGTATGGTTTTTGGGAAGGTTTATCCTTCGATATTTATGGTGTTATTGCCAGGCAGATTCATCTCCTTCTTCGGAATATCCAGCTTCAGTACGCCGTCTTCAAACTTCGCCTTGACGTCTTCCGTCTTGACGCCTTCGCCGACATAGAAGCTCCTCTGCATTGCACCGGCATATCTCTCCTGACGGATGATCTTGCCGTTCTTATCCTTCTTATCACGATCGAGTCCCTTGGTCGCGCTGATGGTCATATAGCCGTCCTCGAGCTTGAGATTGATCTCGTCCTTCTTAAAGCCCGGAAGATCGACCTCCAGCTCATACGTACCATCGGTCTCTTTCACATCTGTCTTCATGACGTGGCCTGCATTTTTACCGTAGAGGCGTCTGTCCACATTCGCCAGTTCCCTCATCGGAAAGCCCATCCAATCATCAAACAAGTTCTCTCCAAAAATACCAGACATCAACATAGTTCATTCCTCCTTTTTATGTTGTTATCTCGCATCGGGGCGGAGGTCTTATCATCTATTTGGATCTTCGTTCCTTTGTTTCGCCTACATTATAGATCCAAAATTAGCACTGTCAAGGTGAGAGTGCTAATAAAAACTGCACAAGTTTCTGATCCGAAAATTGTGCAGAATTTAATGCTTCATTCTTCTTGAAAAGATCTATAATACAGGGGGATCGCGCTGATCCCTTTTTCTTTTTCGGGTCCCGTTTCCCGGGTCCCCTCTTCCCTTTTTACTTCACACTGACGCGCAGTATCTTCGAGAGCGCCCTCTGAAGCCTTGATCTTCCGAGCTTTTGGATCTCGAGGTTATGCTCGCCGAACTTCACCATTCTCGAGAGCTCCTCTTCCGTGATCTCGTCTCTTCCAAATTCCGCCTTCTTCCGAATCGATTCCGATACGCGCGAGAGCGTCGATCCGAGGATCCTACTGTGCATCCGGTAATATAGCCCATACCCGGAGGCGCGCTGGTTGATCGTCGAAGACCCGATCCTTCCGAACTTCCATCTCCAGAACAGGACGTAGAGGAGCCGTATTAAGAAGATCACCGCAGCCACGATCAGGATACTGAGAAGTGCCGGATGGAAGATGATCCCCGTCACCTTCTCTTCCGAAGTCTGCGGCGCAACCGGAGCGACCGTCGGGCTCGGAGTCACCGGCTTTGTCGGCTTCTTTGCAGGCTTCGGCGTCGGTGTTGGGGAGAGCTGTCTGTCATAGACCATGTCCCCGTATTCCTGGGCGATCGCGGTCGCGTTATAGAAGCTGGCCAGCGCACCGTTGCCGGGCGTCGCGTCATCCAGGATCCAGCCGTAATCCGGATCGAAGAACTCGAACCACGCATGCGCATTGTTCATCATGACATCACACGGCTTTCCATACGGGTCGCTCGAGACCAGATAGCCGATCGAGTATCTCGTCGGCACGCCCAGCATACGAAGGAGCACCGCGGAGGTGGTCGCATAGTGCACGCAAAAACCACTCCTGCTCTTGGTCAGGAACCACGTAACGAAGTCCTCCACGCCTTCCGGCGGATACGGTGTCTTGGTATCGTACGGGTGGATCGTTCTAACGAACTCGATGACCGCCGCCACCTTCTCGGCCGTACTCATGGTACGCGTCCCGTCCATGACCTCGAGGAACCATTTGGGGAGCACGCCGCTTTCGAGAATGCCCGTACGGGTCTTGTCCGGGATCTCCAGGCAGACCCCGTAGACCTCATTTTCGAGGTACTCGGGATTCCAGTCCGGCGTAGACTTCTGCGGCGTCATGTTATATGCATAGTAATAGGTATTCTCCCCCGGATTACTGATCTTCTCACTGAGGTTCCAGTTCTTCCGGACAGGGATTTTCTGGTATTCACCTGCCGGCGAGATGAAGAAATTGTCCACATATCCGGGGACGAAATACACGTCCGTATCCACATATGTCTTGACCTTCACCAGGAAGTCCGCCTCTCTTTCTGGGATGTCATATCCTTCCGAGAAGAAATAGAGAGGATCGTCCGTCTCTCCGGGGACATAGGAACTCCAGGCATTCCCTTCCATGACCTCCATGCAGCCGGTTCGAAGATAGACCATACGGCCGCTTCTTATAACGGTATGGTTCTCATTATCGTTGAAGTTTCGGGTCATCTCGAGGATCTTCACCTGCGGCGGATCAAAGAATCCGGCGCGGGTCAGATCTTCCCTGGTCGTATTCGACTTGATCTTCGTCTCATCTTCTTCATCCTGCATGAAGCTGCCCTGATATCCGAGATCCTTCGGGAGCTCCTCTTCGAGGACCGCCTCTTCTCCGGGCTCCCCGATATGAAGCTTTCTTCCGATCCCCTTCACCAGATCCTGCACCTGCGTGAACTTTTCTTCCGCGAGGAGGTTTCGGTCGTACCCTTCGGCCGGGAAGATCGAACCTACCAGAAGGCAGACCAGAAGTACCGGGGCCGTGATCTTCAGCATACGGTCATCCGCCTTGCTGTCCCCGAGCCGCTTCATGTACTGGAAGATAAGAAGCAGCAGCACGCCGGAAACCGCGACTTCCCCGGCCCAGGCCTTCGGCACGATATAGGAGATCGCGACAGACGAGACAAGGAACGGGATATAGAAGATCAGCGAGAATAGGATGTTCCTCCTCTTAATGACCACATATGTCGTAAAATACGCCGGGACGAAGTTGATAAGGATCATGAGGAGCATGACATCGCAGTTTCGCTTCTCGATGTCCAGGGGATCGGTATAGATCGGCTTGAATGCGTGAAAAGCATTTCTCTGCAGGATCGAATATACGTAATCCACCTGCGAATGGATCCGAAGGATATTAAAGGTCGCGCAGCCCCAGGCGATCACGAGGAGGAAGGCCGCCATAATGATGCCCGTGAGCTTACTCTTCTCGGCGTGGCAGTAGGCCGTCGCAAAAGACACCACCGCGAGTGCGAAGAAGAGGACATAGATGTTCAGTTTCAGGGAATGGGTCGTGGTCATCATGCAGGTGAAGCCCATGCCGAGGATCACGGAAAGCACGGTGGCAAATATGACCGACAGTATATCCGGCTCCACCGCCTTCTTGATCGGGCGCACCTGCCGAAGCTGGCGCTTTTTCCTGCTCTGCTCGAGCTTTTCTTTCTGCGCGAGCTGCTCCGCGACCGTCGCCCGGGTCCTCTCGAGACGGTCCTCTTTCAGCACTTTTCTGGACTTTCTCAGACGGTCTCTACTCATCTTCTTCCTCCTCCGGGATCGGCATACGAAGAATAGAGAGGATCGCCTTGTCAAGATCGTCCCTCGATTCTATGTCAAAAGACACTTCTTTTCTTGTCGGCGGGAGCACGCGGATCTTGTGTTCCACGTCGTGATCGAGAAAATACCTCGACGTGAAAAGCACTTCTCCCAGGTACCTGTCGAGTTTTTCTCTGTCTCTGCAGAGCGGGATATATAGTCGCGAATGTCCGTAGGTCTCTTCCTGGGATTCCTTGATCATGAGGGTATCCTTCTTCGCGGAAAGCTTCCAGTGGATCCTCTTGACCGAGTCGCCCGGGACATAGTCTCGGATATCGTAGATCTCCGAGTGCGTGTTATTCGATTTTCTAAGTCCCTTGGCCTTAAAGCCGCTCATATCCGGGACCGCCGCCGGGATACACGGGATCGGGAGCACCACGACCTCGCCCTCGACTTCGAGTGTCTTCGGGAAGAAGATAAGTCCCAGCATGTCATAGACGCGGACCTTTGCGGAGGTGAGGCGATACGTGCCGCAGTGTCTTGTGTCGATATAGATCTGATCCGAGCTTTCGCTTTGGGAAAAGATCCGTATCACGCTCACGTCGCCAGTCATGGTTTCTTTTAAGTAGATCTTCGCCGAATACATGGAGAAGGGGAAATATTCGAGTCCGTGGGAAGTAAAGGAGATCAGGGTCTCTTCGTCTTTCAGTACTTTCCGGAACGCATCCGCCTCGAGCTCGAAAAAGAGCGCAGAAGCCCCGCTGACAACGATGGCCATCAGGGGGATCGATGCCACCATAATCAGTAAAAACCAGGCAAACCACATCTTGTAGCAGAGGAAAAAAGTTATGGCGCCCAGCAGAGCCAGAATGTAGATCACCCAACTCCGCAGCATAGTGCTATTCCTTAGGGATCACTGTCGTCTTGACGATCTCTTTGGCGATATCCGTGGGCTTGACTTCCTTGAATTCCGCCTCCGGGGTAAGGATCATACGGTGACTCATGACCGAAGGAAATACGGCCTGCACATCGTCCGGGATCACATAGTCACGGCCGGTCATGTAGGCATGGGCTTTCGCCATAGAGGTCAGTGCCAGCGTGGCACGCGGGCTTCCGCCACGGGAAAGCATCTTATGTGTTCTCGTTCGGTCCATCAGGGCCACGATATACTTGAGCACTCTGTATTTGACATACATCTTGCTCGTCTCATCCTGCATCTTGAGGATATCGTCCACCGTGCAGATCGGCTGGATCTCGCTTAATGGATTGGCGCCGTTCTGGCGGTTCATGAGCATCTCGATCTCGTTATCCAGAGAAGGGTACCCCATGGATGTTTTTACCGCGAAACGGTCCATCTGCGAGTCCGGAAGAAGCGATGTGCCCGACGCGCCGGACGGGTTCTGCGTCGCAATGACCACGAATGGCTTCGGGAGGGCATAGGTCTTATCGTCGACCGTGACCTGTCCTTCTTCCATCGCCTCAAGAAGCGCGGACTGGGTACGGGAAGATGCGCGGTTCAGCTCGTCCGCCAGGAAAAGATTATGGAATACCGCGCCTTTCTGGTACTTCATGGAGCGGGTCTCCGGATCCATGAGCGAAAAGCCTGTGATATCGGATGGGAGTACGTCTGGTGTGAACTGCACGCGTCCGTAGTCCATGCCCATGGTCTTGGCAAAAGCCAGTGCCATCGTCGTTTTTCCTACGCCCGGGACATCCTCCATAAGGATATGGCCTCCGGCGAGCACACACTTTAAGATCAGGCGGATCACTTCGTCCTTGCCGCAGATCGCCTTTTTCACTTCGTCAATGATTTGATTCGTTTTCTCGTGCATACAGTTCCTCCCCTGTTCGTCATACATACATTATAACTTTAGGGAGAAAAATTAGATACCCAGCGCTTTATATCCCTGGTCTAAAAAGTCACGTGCGCCCGAGTCTGCCGTGCAGATGGAGACATAGACGATCTCGTCAACCCAGATGCACTTAATGCAGTAATCGCCTTCGCCGAAGATGGAATCTTCTGTGAAATGTCCGTCGGCGATAAACCAGTTATCGACCTGTTCGAGAGTTCCCGAGAACTGGCCCTGATCTTCTGCATCCTTGATCTCTTTATAGGTTTCATCGGAGCAGGTCCTGGCATCGTCTCCATTCTTGAAACGGTAGTAGTAAAGTGCCGCGAGCGAGGCGTCTTTCGTCCACATGGCTCTCCATGCTTCCTCCGCTCCTGCCGTATCGGCTTCCTGATTGACCGTAAAGCCCTGGCTCTCAATGACCGTCTTAAACTCATCGGCCGTGATCGCGGCTGCATTCCTGCGGATAGAATCGACGGTCTTATTGAACCCTTCTAGATACTCATTTTTTTTCGCCGTATCCAGCTTGTCATCGAGGTACATCATGAAGCAGTAGGCATATCCCGAGGACTTATCCAGGATCACGTGCATATCCAGTTCCTTCCGTGCGCCCCTATACATGCACTTCACGACAAGATCCGAGAAATTCAAATCCGTGTCCTTGTTGTTCACACAGGAAATGACTTCACCGTCCGTAAAATCACCGTCATTACCGGTAAAAGTCGATATAAACTCGTCCATGAACTGGTCGAAATCGTAAAGAGCCGCCTGCTGTGGCGTCATGGCCGGCACCGCATAGACCATCAGGAAAGCATCGGCAGAAACCGTTTCTCCCGGGAAGAAATACTGGTAATTGTCATCGGTCTGATAAGTCCAGTCTTTTGCCGTCTTATAGCTGACTTCGTGGATCTTGTAGAGCATCGCATCCCCAAGATCGACCGGCTCATTAGGGGACACCAGTTGACCCGTCGGCGTCGCCGTCGTTGTCGTTGTCGGCTCCTCCGTGGTCGTCGTGGTCGGATCTTCTGTTGTATCAGACGGTTCTTCCGTCGTCTCCGGCTTCTCCGTCGTCGTCTTCGACGTTTTCTTCCTCGATGTCGTTACCGCTTCCTCATCCTCGCGGTTGAAAAAGTAGTAACCGACCGGCACCGCGATCGCACTGACCAGCACGATACCCGCGATCACCAGCACCAAAGGCTTCTTCCAAAAACTCTTCTTACTGCCCTTCGGCGAAGAAACAGCTGCCGCCTGAGCAGGTGCCGGACTTTGCGCAACGGGCACCTGGACCGCCGGAGCGGGTGCAACCGCCGCGACCGGAACTTGTGCCTGCACCGGAGCTGCTGCAGGAGCCTGCACTGGTATCTGCGCCGGAGCCTGCGAATAGGAAACTGCCGGTGTTTGCGAAACCTGCGCCGGCTCATAAGCTTCTGTGACCGGAAGCTGGGAAGATACAGCCGGAGCTGCGGACGGAACGCTTGCCACCGGAGCTGCCGCTGCGCCTGCGCTCTTCCCTGTGATCGCTTCCGAGAAAGACTGCATATCCGGGTAACGTCCGGAGGCATTTACAGAAAGCGCCTTCATGAGAGCATCGCTTGCATATTTCGGCATATTGACGCCAAGGTCGATCGGCGGGACCAGCGTATCCTCATGGACACGTTCGATCGCGTCCGGAGGCATGATGCCTGTGAGGATCAGGTACATGGTTGCCGCGAGTGCATACTCGTCCGACCACGGACCCTGATTGCCGTGTTTTCTATACTGCTCTTCCGGAGCGAATCCGTGCTTTAAGATGATGGACTTGCTCTTTTCCGAATCAATGGCCAGACGTGCGGCACCGAAGTCGAGAAGATGAGTTGTCCCGTGCTTTGTCACGATGATATTATCCGGGCTGATGTCTCTATGCAGGAGATTATGCTCATGCACGGCACCCAGAGAATCAATGACCGGAAGAAGCAGTTTGATCGTCTCGTCAAACGAGAGTTTCCCGCCTTTGGCCACGGTATACTTCATCAGGTCTACACCTTCGATGTACTCCATAACGAAGTATGCCGTAGAGTTCTCACGGAAGTAGTCGTGTACTGTAACGATATTCGGGACCGTACGGAGCTTGGCGAGGATCCTCGCCTCTTCGAGGAACTTATTGGCGCCGTTATCGAACTTCGCCTGTTCCTCCTGCGCACTGACCGTCATGGTGTAGTGGTCGGCATCGCGGATAGCGATACCGGAAGGAAGATATTCCTTCACCGCTACACAAGTCTCAAGCGTCATATCCAGAGCAAGATAAGTCACGCCAAAACCACCCACACCGAGTACACGTCCGGTCAGGTAACGTCCGTTTAAGATCGTACCGATCGGAAGTGCGATGAATGGGTGCTTGGCCGTCGCGATATCGTACCCGCAGTGCGGGCACGGACCTGCGCCGTCATGTTCATTAAAACATCCGTAACAGAGCTTGCTCGTATCCATATCGATCAGTCAATGTCCATGTCGAAATCCCAGATTCCGAGTTTTTCGATCAGCATATAATAATCAACAGAAACATCCGCGTTCGGGTATTCGTCGATTGCGATGATGGCCACTGTGGTCGCATCACGATAGACATAAACATCGATGGAGTGATCATCCATGCTCGAGATCTTCTGCGAATAGACGTTATGCGTGTTCTTATCCCATCTGTCGCTTACTGTACCATCGGCCAGCGGGAGATCTTCGTAGAGGATCTCATCGATCATTTCATCGAGAAACTCCTGATTCGCCCTAAGCTCTTCGGAATCCTCGAACTCGAGATAGGTCACGTACATATCATCTGCATCGATCGTGTATTCTCTCATGATGTAGCCATCTTCGCTTTCATCATTGCTCGTAAAGCGGTATTCCTTCATGAGCTTATCGAACTCGTCCGCACTTACGATATGACGGTCACCGATGCCAGGGCCTGCCTGGGTCTCAAAAGGCGGATTGTTATCCGGAGCCTTCGTGGTATCCTTCGTAGAGGAAGACGGATCTGAATCATCTGTTTCGGAACTACCCTGAGAAGGATCCGATGTTGCAGGAGTCGTCTCTTTCTCAGATGGCTCCGTCGCTTCCGTAGTTGCTTCCGTAGTTGCTTCTGACGTCGGGATCGGTGTCGGGACCGAAGGTTCATCCAGCATATCTACGATGTCCTGGAAGGAATCCTTGACGAGCACTTTATAGATCGGAGAGTCATCTTCGATCGTCCAGCCGTCGTCATAGACCAGATCGATATCGATTTCCTTCTTCACTGTCTTTGCCTTCTTATCCTCGAGAGCGGAGATCAGATCTTCCGGCTGGACCAGTCCGCCGTCAATGCAGTGCTCTGCCGCAATCGTCTCGGCATCCGGGAAGGTAAGCTTTACGGTTGCCGTTCCTTCGCCTTTCTTCTCACTGCCTTCGGCCTCTTCTACAGAGCACTTGATCTTCCCGGCAAAGGCCAGGAAAGCCGCAGTCTGGTCAGCAGAATAGTCCTCTGTCTCGGCAAAGGCCGTATCTTCGGTGTATTTGTCCAGTTTCTTCACATTCCCCTTGGAAAGTGTCTTAAAGTATCCTTCGACGACCTCCACGATATCTTCGTTCAGATCGGAATCATCCTCATCCTTCTTCTTCGAACCGCCAAAGAGGCTGCAGGAACTAAGGATCATGGAAAATGTCAGTACAAGGGCAGAAATGCCCGCTATCTTCTTTTTCATACTCTCTCCTCTCCTCATCAAAAACTTCTGATAATACAGAGATTATACCATAATATCGACAACACCTGCTTTAAGGTATAAAATATTACGCGAATTTACTTAAGAAACGGGGTATTCATCTATGATCCAATCAAGGACACATAACTGCGGACAGCTCCGTCTTGCTGATATGGGCAAGACCGTTACGCTCGTCGGCTGGATGGAAAATATGCGTGAGGTCGGAAGCAATCTGGGCTTCGTCGTACTTCGCGACTTCTACGGCACGACGCAGATCGTTCTGGAGACCGAGGAAAAGGTCAAAGAGCTGAAGGCCATCAACAAGGAATCCACCATTCAGGTCACGGGTGTGGTACGTGAGCGTTCCAGCAAGAACCCGAACCAGGATACCGGCGACATCGAAGTTGTTCCTTCCGAGGTAAAAGTACTCGGCCGCTGCCGCTATAACGAGCTTCCATTCGAGATCAACCACTCCAGAGAGGCCGATGAAAACGCCCGTCTGAAATACCGTTACCTGGATCTTCGTAATCCGGAAGTGAAGAAGAACATCATTCTGCGCTGCAACGTTGTCGCGGCTCTGCGTAAGGCCATGATGGACCACGACTTCCTCGAGATCACGACTCCGATCCTGACCGCTTCTTCTCCGGAAGGCGCGCGCGACTACCTGGTTCCTGCCAGAAAACATCCGGGCAAGTTCTATGCTCTTCCGCAGGCTCCTCAGCAGTTCAAGCAGCTCCTGATGACCTCCGGCTTTGACAGATATTTCCAGATCGCTCCTTGCTTCCGTGATGAGGATGCCCGTGGTGACAGATCTCCGGGTGAGTTCTACCAGCTCGATATGGAAATGGCTTTTGCTACCCAGGAAGATGTCTTCTCTGTTATCGAGGATGTACTCCCTCCGATCTTTGCTAAATACGGCACCTATGACCGCGCTTCCGGTGCTCCGTTTGCCCGTATCCCGTATCTTGAGGCGATGGAAAAGTACGGCACCGATAAGCCGGACCTTCGTATCGACCTGACCGTTCAGGATGCGACCGAAATTCTTAAGGACTGCGGGTTCCCGCCGTTTGCGACCAAAACTGAAGATGGTGCAGATACCGATGTCCGCATCAAGGCAGTCGTTATCTCCGACTTTAAGGAGTCCAGAAAGTTCATCGATAAGAATATCGCCGATATCGAAGTCATCTCCGGTAATAAGTCCTGCTGGTTCAGAATGGACGAGAATGGTGAGATCGTCGGTGGTATCGCGAAGTTCGTAAGCCCGATCAGGGACGCTGTCGTTTCCGCTCTCGGCGTAAAGCCGGGTGATCTGGTCGTTCTTTCCTGCGGCAAGCTCGCTCAGGCACAGAAGACCGCCGGTGTCATCGTGAAGACCTTCGGTGCGACCGTTCCGGGTCACATGGATAAAGAACAGTACGCTTTCTGCTGGATCGTAGACTTCCCGATGTATGAGATCGGTGAAGAATCCGGCGAGCTGGAGTTCTGCCACAACCCGTTCTCCATGCCGTCCGGCGGTATGGATGTCCTTCTCAAGGCAGAGCGCGGTGAGATCGATCCGCTCTCCATCACTGCTGACCAGTACGACCTCGTAGTAAACGGCGTTGAGCTTTCTTCCGGAGCGGTAAGAAACCACGATCCGGAGATCATGATCAAGGCCTTCGAGATGGTCCGTCTCGGCGAAGAAGATGTAAAGGCCAAGTTCCCGGCTATGTATAACGCTTTCTGCTATGGTGCACCGCCGCATGCCGGTATCGCTCCTGGTGTTGACCGTATGGTCATGCTCTTGGCAGGTGAAGAGTCTATCAGAGAGATCATCCCGTTCCCGATGAACAAGAATGCACAGGACATCATGATGGATGCTCCTGGCTACGTAACTGAGAAACAACTCGAAGAATTGCACATTAAGACAACTGCAGTCGAAGAGTAAGCTCTTCCATCTTAATAAACGCGCAGAAGAAAACCTTTCTCATGCTGGTCCTCGGCTTTGCCTGCGGAGGCATGGAAAGGTTTTTTCATGCGCTGTTTTAAACGGAAGAGCTTACTTCTTCTCTCTGCACCTCTTCTTAAAGGCATATAGCTTCGCCATGTTTCCTGTCGCATAGATAATGGCGAGCAGCATGGCAACGAGCGCCATGCCCAATGTAGTACCCTTAAGGAAACCCGTCATGAAAGTATCCGGCATATCCACAAGGCTCATGATGAGGTTTCCGATGATCGCCAGGATCCCTAAACTGCAATACACGATCACGACGATCGAGGTGCGCTTCTTCCCCTCATTTTCATATTCGCTGACTTTTAAGATGGTCTCCTTCATTTCTTTATTCATGTTGTCTCTCCTTCCGCCATCAAGTATTTCGCGGAGGTCAACTGAATAGTAATCAGACATCTCGATGAGGATATCCATATCCGGCATGTTCGATCCGGTCTCCCATCGGGACACGGTCCTTCTTGCCACATTGAATTTCTCGGCGAGCTGTTCCTGGGTGAGTCCTTTTTCTTTCCGAAGCTCCGACAGGAATCTTCCGATCTTGATCTGATCCATTTGCGACCTCCTTGCTTGATGCCAGAATACCCGACAACAATTATCAGCAACAGGACACGATATGTCCAGATGCCCTGTTTTCAGAGATGGGACACACCTTGTCCCATACCTTTCGGATACCATTCTACACGAGTTTTCGAAGATGAGACACTCCTCGTCCTTCAAGAAAAATACCGACCGGGCTATGCTGGAACCATCAAACAAATGCAAAGGAGTTTCACCATGAAAAACACGAAGTTCAACAAAATCCTTCTTATTGTAATGTCCATTCTCGGGATCGGAGGTGCGATCTTTCTGGGAATCTCATTTTTCGCAGATAATGATTCCACCCTGTCTCTTCGGATCGCTCTGGCCTGCGTGGATATTGCCGCAATCCTGAATGTGATCCAGGTCGCCAGAAGGAGAAAAGAGCATAAGGATTGATTCTTACCCAACAATCCCTGCAAACTCTTCCATGATGCCCGATATTCCTATATTCTGCGGACAGACGGCTTCGCAGCTCTGGCAGTGGAGGCAAGCGGAGGGCTTCTTCTCAGCAGGCAAGGCACCCACCGCCATCGGGGCAATGAAGTCAAATCCGCCTCCGTCGATGGTGATGTTATGCTCGTTAAAGAGTGCGATCAGTCGGGGGATATCCAGTTCCATCGGGCAGTGGCTGACACAGTAGTGGCAGGCCGTGCAGGGAACGGAACGGACGCTGAGCATCTCATCTGCAACTTCCATGAGTCCCGCCATCTCCTCAGAACTAAGAGGCTTCTCTTCAGAGAAGGTCTTCACGTTGTTCTGTAGTTGTTCCATATTCGACATGCCGGAAAGGATCACGGTAACTTCCGGGATCGACATCAGGAACCGAAACGCCCATGCCGGGATCTCTTCGTCCGGTCGCATCGCCTGAAGTTTCCCAGAGAAACGCTCCGGCATCTTCGCCAGTTTTCCGCCTCGAAGCGGTTCCATGACCCATACCGGGATGCCCCACTCACGAAGCATCTCGACCTTTTCTTTGCCGTGCTGGAATGTCCAGTCGAGGTAGTTTAACTGCAGCTGGCAGAATTCCATGTCCTTGCCATAGGCATCCAGGAAGCGCTTCAGCACATCCGGTTCTCCGTGGCAGGAGAAGCCGAGGTGCTTGATCTTCCCTTCTTTCTTCATCTGCATCAGGTAGTCATAGATGCCGTACTTCGGATCCAGATAGTAATCGATATTCATCTCGCATACATTATGGAAGAGATAGAAGTCGAAATACTCCATGCCGGTCTTTCGGAGCTGTTCGGGGAAGATCTCCTTTACCTTCGTCATGTTCCCGAGATCGTATCCGGGGAACTTGTCTGCGAGGTAGAAGCTCTCACGTGGATGGGAAGCAAGTGCCTTGCCCATGACGAGCTCGGAGTTTCCGTTATGGTATCCCCATGCCGTATCATAGTAGTTGATGCCGGATCTAAATGCTTCGTCCACCATTTTCTTTGCGCTTTCGACATCGATCTTCGAGTCATCCCCGTCGATGACCGGAAGACGCATCGCACCGAATCCCAGTGCAGAGATCTTTATGTCCTGAAATGATCTATACAGCATGGTGTTCCCTCCCGATAGTATTGATGCTTTCAGAATATCACATCCGCGGGAAATATTGTCAGAGCAAAAACAAGTGAACAAAAGCATCTTTTTATTCATCAAAGTGATATTTCCAAACTTGATGGGAAGGAATATCATCTAGATCATAACCATAGAAATATGTGATGGATTCATATTCCGGAAAGGATCTCTTCATGAAGAAAATCGGCTTAGTCGGCGGGACCGGTCCCGAATCGACCCTGATGTACTATAAGGAACTCAACACCCGTATCGATCAGCTTACGGATCGAAAAGCAATGCCCGATCTTGCGATCGAGAGCGTGGACTTTAGAAAGGCCTGGGATTACGTCAGCAACGGTGAGAATGAGAAACTGGCCAATTACCTTTCCGAGAAGGTTACCTGCCTCAAGAACAGCGGCTGCGAGGTCATTTCCCTGACTGCCGGTACAATGCATCTGGTGATTGATGAGATCGAAAAAAAGACCGGTGTCTCTCTCGTGAGCATCCCGAAAGCCGTGGCTGAAGACGCCGTGAATAGGGGCTACAAGAAAGTCGGTCTTCTCGGCACGATCTTTACGATGGAACAGGACTACATGAAGAAGGATCTCCGTGATGCAGGTATTGAAGTCTGTATCCCAGAGAAGAAAGATAGAGAACTTGTTGCTAAACGCATCTTCGAAGAGCTCGAGTTAGGCATAGTAAAGGAAGAGACGTTAGAAGAGTTCCAGGAACTGATCTCGAAGATGAAGGAAGAACAGGACATCCAGGCTGTGATCCTCGGGTGCACGGAACTGCCTCTGCTTCTGAATGAGGAGAACTGCCCCGTTCCTGTACTTGATAGTGTGGAGATACATATCAAGAAGTTGGTAGATATGATGGTATAACTATAGTGGTTGAGTTAGAAGACACAAAAATTTCAAAATCTGTTTGCACAATTGTAAAGTCTATAGTATACTATTGAGAACAAGAAAATAGCATTGCTATCTTCTTATAAGCTGGATAAGTAAGTAATATCTTATCTTAAGGACCGTTTCTTTCTGTGCTGAAACGGTCTTTTATCGTTAAAAGAGCTGTCTCTTAGTGATAGAATCACGTTAGAAACAGCTCTCCATTAAGCTGGTTGAGTAAGTAATATCTTATTTCTGTGCTAAAGTCTTACTTACCGAAGAGTAATGTTGACGATCAATGCGATCAGACCAACAACAAATGTCATTGCAGCAAAGATCACGCTGATAATCAGAATTACTTCGCTCAGTGACACACCCTTTTTCTGTTTGAGTTTCTTTGTCATCTGGTCCAGCCCCCTTTCGCAAGTATTTTCACATTTTACTAATCATCTCTCATCCTCTTTTTCCTTTATAAATTGTTCGGTGAAGTGAGTCCGTCCCCCTTTCTGTATTATTCTCACCGATTATGATGCATCCGACTGACTAGGATCTCCTCTAATATCGACGCCATCCTTTATGCGTAAATTGCATAGTCATTATATCAGATTTGAATACTGTGCGCAATGCCTACCCGAGATTTTCTTTTCGCTTGTTTTTCCGTGCATTTTGTACTATAATCGATATGCGGGGCATTCCACTTTGAGAACAGTCCATCTGTTTTATAGCATTTCCGTATCAAAGTCGATTATTGATAGTGATGCCTATTTCTGAAGCTATAGATAACAATAGAAGTATATGGAGGAAAACAAATGAACTCTTCAGAATACAGCCAACTAGTAGGCAAAAGACTAAAAGAGGCCATCTTAATTAAGGGATGGACGCAAACTGAACTTCTTGAAGAATGCAATGCACTTGGTCTATCGATTTCTCAATCAGCTATTTCAAGGATGTTAAGCGGTTTAGACAAACTTGATCTATATAAGACAACTGTTGTTTGCAAGGCACTGGGGCTGCAAATCCAAAAATTATTATCTTTCGATCCAGACGAAGATGTTATGGCAAATCAAATAGATAATGCTTTTATTACTGATCCGCGAAATGACAAGCTACAGGGATATCTGGGAGATTACAAGGGGTATTTCTACTCAACAATAAATATGGATGATACCATTCACTGCGGAGATTTCAAGCTTTATCCCGATGAGTCAACAAGCAAGTGTCTGGTGTCTTTTCGATTCAGCACCGGAAAGACTGATGCAAACAATAACCCTGTCTATAAGGAATACGTTGGAACCGCGAAGCTTTCTGACAAGTTCAGTGCCATATGTTGCGAGATGACTGACAAAGACGGGAAGGGCGATGTTAGCTATATTATTATTCGGTATGACTATATTTTCAATCAACAATGCGAATGCAAAATTGGAATGGTGGTTACAATCTGTGCTGGTTTAAAGAGGCTCCCCGTTGCCCACAAACTACTAATTTGCCGCCAAAAGTTATCTGAGAAAGATTTGTATTTTATTTCTGGACAACTAAAGCTTAATGATGATACGATCCTAATATCAGAATCCGATTATTTTGACTTCGCGAATGACCCTAATCTTCCCGAAGCTTTTAAATCATATGTTACCCGCAATAATGAAAACGGTGACAGATTTACTTTGAAGGCAGCGAAACAGACTTTCTACACTTTTCGCGAAGACGCCATTTTGGAAAGCAAGAGTTTATCTCGTTCAGACAAAGCAAAAGTAATCAATTTGTTGCGTAAGTATTCCGATTCGAAACGTTGCAAGAAAGTCGGCCCCAAAAGCGAAGCGTTCATATTTGACTATTTGAGCGGAAAAGAGACACAACAAGAAACAGACAGCCTAGATGAATAAATGGTTGCGTAGCGGTCGATGATCGATACGCCATATTGCGCGAAATGATATCTCGTCATAACGCTTAAGCTTTTGACTTGACTCTCCCTCTTATGGCAACATAATCAAGGTTTATGCAACCATTCAAAGTAGTATCGCCGGCCTTAGTTGCATTCCCCTCAAATAAAATATGAACTAATGTCTATCCCTATCATACGAGAGGTCTGTACACTTCCCCCCTCTTGACTCCCCTTATGTTTCCATGTATTTTATTATTAAACGTGTTCAATAATTAACGCAAACGAGATCATCACCTGAGGAGATGGGTATGAATAAGGACGAGAAGCTGCAGATCACAAAGGATAATCTGATGGAGGCGACACTTCATCTGATGGAGAATATGGAGGATCCGCTGAAAGTAACTTCCAGGCAGATCGCGGCGCGCGCACAAGTGCAGCCCGCCATGATCAACTACTGCTTCGGGTCCAGAGAGAACCTGATCTACGCGACATTTCAGAAAGAGTATCTTTCTTTTCTGGAGGAAGATGAGATCAAGGAAGCGCTGAACTCGGATCTTTCGCCGAAGGAGACCCTCAAGAAGATCCATTTTCTCGTGGCCAAGTGCCAGGTACGAAACTACAAATTCACCAAAGCCATCACGGGACTGGTTCTTTTCCAGAGGGATCTGGGGAAAGGGTCCTTTAGTTTTCCGTATGTGAAGGCACACTATCAGGGAAAAAAGACGGACGAGGAGTGTAAGCTCATCGCCTATGAGCTCTCCACCATGATGCAGCTTCTGATCTACCGGAAGGACGATATCCGGAAGGATTTCGGGATCGATCTCACGGACGAGAAGGTCCTTCAGAAATATATCGACATGCGCGTCGATCTTTTGCTGGCAGAATGAGGAGGGGCACATGGCATATCTCTATCCGCTAAACAAAATCCCCTCTGAGATACTTCCCCGAACCGGTGGAAAGGCTGGATCCCTTGCCCGCCTGATCCGGGAACTGAAACTTCCGGTCCCGAAAGGCTATGTCCTCATCGCCGATGCATTTGAAAATGGAGATGTCAGAGAGGAAGCCCTGGCCGAAGTGTCCGAGCTGGTCACCCGCCTGAGCCCTCGAAATACCTATGCTGTCCGCTCCTCTGCCCTCTGCGAGGACGGGAGCGAAGCCTCGTTTGCCGGACAGTACGAAACCCTCACAAATGTCCGGGTGGAAGGCATTTGTAACGCTGTTACAGAGGTAGCGGCGTCGGCCAGAAGCGCTCGGGTGGAAGAATATACCGGACACATGGCGGGAGAGGTTCAGCCTTCTGGAGATTCTGATTCTGAGGGAGCAAAGATCGCGGTCGTCATCCAGAAATTCGTCTCCCCGAAATACGCAGGCGTGGTCTTCACCTCCGATGTCATCTCCGGGAAAGATGATTATATGGTCGGAAACTATGTAGAGGGAGAAGGCGAAAAACTCGTCTCCGGATCCGAGAATGCATCGGAGTTTCGGATCGGAGCCATCAAGTACAGCTACTCGGGGCCCTCAGAATTCAAGCGCTATGCTAAAGAGCTCGGCAACTACTGCAGGAAGATCCGAAAAGCCTATGGTGTCCCGATGGATATCGAGTGGGCAGTATCCGGCGGAAAGGTATATATCCTCCAGGCCCGGCCGATCACGACACTTCGGCGGCTGGATATGGAGACATATTCGGTCAACGGAACACGCTCGGGATATAAGATGCTGACAAGGACCAACGTCGGCGAGATCTTCCAAAAACCGGTCACGCCCATGACGTTCAGTGCTTTAGAGAAGATCAATGAACTACTGGGATTCCCGGACTGGCTCGATAATATCGACGGACAGCCCTACATGAATATCTCCGTCATCTGCTCGGGGCTTGTGAGCTTCGGGGTCTCGGAGAAGAAGGCGGTCAATGCCATCACGGACCTGGTCGGGACGATCCCTGCCGGCGTGTCGGTCCCTCTTTCTCCTTTCAGTAAGAGAGATTTCTGGAAGCACATCAAGAAGATCGTCTTCCCGAAGAATAAGTCTAAGCTCAGTAAGAAAGAAAAGAAGAAGATGGTCGAGGAGCTTCCTTCGATCTGCCGCACACTCATGACCGAGATCCGTGGGCTCGACAGTAATCCTGCACTGAAGGAATACTGGGACAGGAATCTTCTTCCGAAACTCAACGATGGGTTATCGGCCATCATGGGAGCGAGCGGAACGTCGTTGGCGCCGCTGTTCGGGACCAGAAAGAAGATCACGAAGGTCGCGGGAGAGGAAATGTCCAACCGCTTGTGCGGAGGCTGTGTCGGCACCCTCGACTGCATGAAGCCTCTCCTCCTTCTCGAAGATGTCCTCAATGGTCGAATCAGCAAGGACGAGTATATCCGTACCTGCGGGCACCGCTCGGTCGATGAGATGGAACTGGCTTCTCCCCGTCCGTACGAAGATCCGTCTTTCCTTGATGAGAGATTGGAGCAGCATAAGGCAAGCGGCATGGATCTGCATGCCATGAGAGAGGCACAGGAGAAAGCCTTTGAAGAGGCACTTTCCGAGTTTAAGACTACGTATCCATCAAAGAAGAAATGGATCGATAAGAAGATCAGGAAATTCGCTCAGGCGAATCTTTTCCGCGAGGATCTCCGGAGCAAAGGCGTCTGGATCTTCAGTGTCTTTAGAGAATATCTGCGAAGGATCGGTATCGTCAATGGTCTGGAAGACGACCTCTTCATGCTCACTATCGACGAAGCATTTGCTCTTACGGAAGGAAAGGATCTTCCTGTCCGTGATCGGATCAGCAAGCGCAAGGAAACTTATTCGCGTTATCTGACACAGCCGTCGTTCCCGATGCTGATCGTCGGACGCTTTGATCCGAAAGCCTGGATGGAAGATCCAAATCGAAGAAGCGACGTCTATCTCGATGAGACGGCCGAAGCGGAACGGGCGGCTGCGATGGGCGCGAAGGGCGCAGACGGAACTGTGGGCGTCGGTGGTGCGAGCGCGGCGGTATCTTCCGACGTCAAGGGATTTCCGGGCGCGGCAGGCAAGGTCACGGGGACCGTTCGTGTGATCACAGATGTTGCGGATATCGATCAAATCGAGCAGGGAGATATCCTCGTGACGGTATCTACAAATATCGGATGGACCCTGGTGTTCCCGCGGGTGTCGGCCATCGTGACGGATATCGGGGCACCGCTGTCGCATGCGGCGATCGTGGCACGTGAATTCGGCATCCCTGCAGTAGTGGGATGCGGGAATGCAACGACAGTACTAAAAACCGGCGACACCGTCGTCGTGGACGGAGCCGCCGGAACAGTTACCAAAATAGAGAGCTAAGACTCAGAAGATCTCCTCCGGAGTTTCCACGATATAGGTCGCACCGGCACCTTCCAGTTCTTCTCTTGAGCCGTAGCCATAAAGGACACCCATGGAATCGATGCCGGCTCTTACCGCGCCTTCGATATCGTAGTGGCGGTCGCCGATCATGAGAGAAAGTGGAGCCGTTTCGGAATACTCACCCAGAAGGGACAGTGCTTTTCGAATGAGACACTCCTTATCATAATGCCGTTCTTTTCGGGAGGGACCAATGACCTCTTTGAAGAATTCACGGATGCCGTCGTGCTTTAGGACGATCTCCGCCATTTCCGTGGGCTTGGAGGTCACAACAAAAAGCGTGAATCCGTCCTTCGTAAGTCTTTCGAGAACATCCTTAATGCCCTCGTAGAGCGGCTGGTTATAGACGCCTTTCACTTCATAGATCTCGCGGTAGAGACGCACGGCCTCATCCGCCTTCTGCTGATCCATGTGATAGTAATTCGAAAACGAATCAAAGAGCGGAGGGCCGATGAACTTCTTTAGTTTTTCTCTGTCGGACTCCTCGATCCCCAGGTTATTTAAGGCATAGAGCACAGAATCGATAATGCCGAACTCTGACTGCGTCAATGTGCCATCCAGGTCAAAGAAGAGGTACTTATAGTTGCTGATTCTCTCCATTCTTTTCCTTTCCTTACTTCTCGTATATTCCTTCGTAATCGACTATGCTTCCTGTATGCTTTGCACCCTTTCTCACGCAGATCTTCTGGTGGATGCATTCATCGAGCGTGTCGATGTGGGAGATAATGCCGACCAGGCGGTTGTTGTTATCCGTCAGGCTGTTAAGAACATTCATAGCCATATCGAGGTATTCATCATCGAGGGAACCGAAGCCCTCATCGATAAAGAGCGTATCGAGTGCTTTTCCTCCGGAACGGTTCTGCGTCACATCCGAAAGCCCCAGCGCCAGGCACATGGAGACGAGGAACTTCTCGCCACCCGACAGGCTCTGCTTCGAGATCGTGGCATCCTCGATCTGATCGTAAACTTCCACATCGAGACCGGCCTGCGCATTTCTATAGTCGGCCGTGGTCTTATGGTTGAACTGGTATTTTCCGCCGGTCATCTTATCGAGACGGAGATTGGCCATCTCAAGGACTTCCTTGAAGTGGCTGCCCATGACATATCGGGCAAAGTTCATCTTACCGCCCTCGGCATTCGATCCCATAGCGATGCGGGAGAGCTTCTCGATCATGACCCAGGCTTTCTCGGTATCCGCAAGATCTGTCTTCTTTTTCTTTACCAGCTCACAGGTCTGCTTATGGTTCTCAAAAGGCGCCTTCATATCCGACAGCAGAGTCTGCGCCTGATCGCGGCTTTCAAGGGCCGCAGTTAATTCTTCCGCAAGGGCATCTATATCGACACGGGTCAGTTTCTCTGTCTGCTTCGTAAGGACGGCGATCCGCTCATTCGTATTCTTCACTTCGTTATCGTAGGCGATGAGAGTATCGTTTGTTTCCTTGAGCCACTCTTCCGGATCTTCGATCCCGTCCAGGCGCTTCTTCGCATCTTCTTCGGAACCGATCTTATTCTCCTTAAGAAGCTTAAGGAGAGCGTTTCCGGTGTCTTCGATCTCTTTTTGCAGCTTCTGCTGCTGGGCGGTCTTTTCCTTATGAGAGGCATGGAGAGCAGAAAGAGTCTTCTCTGCCTCTTCGAGCGCGGCTTTATTCTTACTGATCAGATCCAGAAGGACCTGCGCCTTTTTCTCCAGGTCCAGGATATTCGCTTCCGCTTCTTTTTTAGAACCGAACTCGAGACCCTTCTTTATCTTCTCGACATCTTTCTTCCAGCCGGAGAATTCTTTTTCTTCCTTATCGATTCCGGTAGTAAGGGATCCGACTTCCCCGACAAGTTTCGTGTTCTTCTCGGTATTCTTCCTGAGGCTGTCAGAGAGTTCCTTCAGACGATCGCATTTCTTCTTTAAGCTTGCTGCTTCTTCCGAAAGCTTTCGGATCTGAGCGTCAGCCTCTTCGATCTTCTTCGAAAGGAAAGATTGGGCGGAGAGATCTTCCCAGGAGATCTCTTCTTTCAGAAGGACCTTGGCACTTTTTAGAAGTTCTTCCTTTTTCGTCTCTACGGCAGACTTCTGCGCTAAGATCTCTTTATTCCTTTCCGCTCTCTTTGCTTCCGCTTTTTCGAAGGCGGCTTTCGCTTCATTTACGTCGTCCTGCGTGACGATCTCGCCTTCGGCTTTCGCAAAGTGGATCTTCTGCCCTTTTATGAGGTGCGTGCCGCAGACTGGGCAGTCCACCTCGCCGAGTTTTTCGAGATCCTCGCTGGTCTTTCCGGCGATCACGGCAGACTGGTTACTGATGAAAAGATCGTATTTACTATCGTAGATCTTCTTTTCCTGCTTCGCAGCTTCTTCGAGAGCCATGTAGCCCTCGCTCTTTTTCTGAAGATCTTTCTCTTCTTTTGCGATGGCTTCCAGAGAAGTTTGGAGCGAAGTAAGTTCGTCCTTCTTCATTCTGCTCTGCTCAAAAAGATTCTCTTTCTGTGCTCTTTCGGACTCGACATTCTGAAGCTTGCCGATCTCTTCGTTTTCTTCCGTTATGGACTTAATGAGAGATTCAAGCTCGGTCTCTTTTTTCTTAAGTGTCTCTTTATCCTCTTCCAGTTTTTTCTGACGCATGGAGATACGGTCCAGGAGCTCATTTAACTCATCGTACTTCGGAAGAAGGGCGGTCTTTGAGGCGGCCTGCTCTTTGAACTGGTCGGCTTCTTTCTGGGAAGACTGATCCTTCTCGCACTGCTCTTTTCGGGCCTTCGCTTCCTTCTCGGTTTTTTCGATCTCGGAAGAAAGGATCTTGATCGATCCTTCGGTCTCCTTCAGATCATTTTCTTTCTGATCCTTCTGATTCAGAAGCGGGAGGATCTTGTTGAATACGAGCAGGACACTTTCGTATCGGGAAGAAAGATCGGCCATCTCCTCTTTTTCCAGAAGGAGTTCCTGACGTCTTTTCTTCTTCTCGTCCAGTTCGTCAAGAAGGCCGTTATTCGTTTCGGCAGCGGCGTGCTTTCTGTTAAGATCATCGGCCACTTTCTGCTTTTTCAGAAGATCCTCATCAAGTGCCTTGATCTTCTTTTCGTCTTCTTTGACCAGTTCTTCTAAGGCAGTCAAAAGCTCGGGAGAACCGTAGTGGTATTTCGATCCTTCTTCCAGATCTTCCGGCATGAGGAAGGAATTGACCATCTGGTTTTCGATCGCGGTCATGGCATCTTTTCTTCTGTCGGAAAGAAGCTTCATGGTGCCGCTGATCGCATCGGCATAGCGCGTATAGATGGAGTTATCGAAGATCTTCTGGAGGATATCGTATTTATCTTTACTGTCGGCCAGAAGGAATTTCTCAAACTCGCCCTGGGCGAGCATGATGATCCGCTCGAACTGGGAGTCATTAAGGCCGATGATCTCTTCGATCTTCTCGGTGACATTTGCGGAGATCGGAAGGCCGCCGTCCGGCAAGTAGAGCGTGGCGGAAACCGGTGCGAGGGTATATTCGTCGCCGGTCCTGCTTTTTCTAAAATGGATCTTCCTTACGACTCTATATTCTTTTCCATCCTGAAGGAAGGTAAGCTCGACTTCGGTATCTTCGCTCTTCGGCACCAGATTACTGTGGAAGCTTTCCTTCGTCTGATTATTTCTCTCCGATCCTCCGGAACGTCCGAAGAGGGCGAACATGATGCCGTCGAAGATTGTGGTCTTACCGGCGCCGGTACCGCCCTTGATGAGGAAGAGGCCGTCCGTCATTTTCGTGAAATCCACGGTCGTTTCATTCTTATAGGAGATGAATGCCTTCATGCGCAAACGTAAAGGTCTCATGCGTCACCTCCCGTGATCTTCAGAAGTTCGGCTAAGATCTTCTCGGGATCTTTTTCAGAAGAATCGTGGTTTCGGACCAGATCTCCGATAAAGGACAGGAGCTGATACTCCTGATCGTCCGGCGGAGTGCCGCCGAGCTGCTCGGTATAAAACTCGGAAAAGAGATCCTCGACCGGCTTTTCCTCGACAGATGCGGTGGTAGCCGTCTTGCCGGAAGATGCGGTCGGATCAAAAGAAGACTGGAGGGTAAAAAGGGTGCCGTTTCTTTCCTCGATCAGGGCGGAAAGATAGCCTGCGATCTGCGGATCAATGCGGCGGTCCGTGATGGTGATACCTACATATTCATTCTGAAGGACTTCGGCACTGACTCTTCCGTAAACTTCCTCTTTCGTTCCTTCGATATAGCGCATCTTGTGAAGCGGCTTGATCGGGATGGAGTGGACGGAGAGTTCCTCGCCTTTTTTCGGAAGGAGCACTTCCACGAGTCCCTTATTCTTCTCAAACTTCGTCTCATCGAAATGGTAGCAAAGAGGGGTACCGGCATAGCGGACCGTATCTTTTCCCACGGAAAGACCGGAATGGATGTGGCCTAATGCCACGTAGTCAAAATCATCGAAGACATTTGCTTCCACAGGTCCGACACCGCCGACAACAGATTCGGAACCGCCGGGCTCGGCGCCTTTTCCCTCCGAGACGACATTCTGGTGGCAAAGAAGGACATTTCGTACCGATGTATCGATCTTCTGCGCCTTCATGATCTTCTGGACCGCTTCGGAATAGGAACGGATACTGTCGTCTTCCAGAAGATGAGACACGACTTCCGGGAAAATATACGGAAGGAGCCAGAAAGTTACGGGGCCGTCCGGATCTTCCATCGTGAAGTGATAAAGTTCTTTTTTGGCCACACCGGAGATATGGATATTCTCGTTTTTCAGAAGCTCACTGGCAAAGCGAAGTTTCTGACCGCTGTCGTGGTTGCCGGCGATCATGAAAACAGCGATATTTCTTCTGTTCAGCTCCGTTAGAAAATAAGAAAGAAGATCGGTCGCATCGCCGGTCGGATTGGCCCGGTCATAGACATCGCCGCAGATCAGGACAGCATCGGGATGCCCCTCATCGCATTTTTTCAGGAACTCTTCGACCCAGAACTTCTGATCCTCGATCATGGAGCGGCCATGGACGAGTTTTCCGAAGTGAAGATCCGCGATGTGGTATATCCGCATATAGTATTGCTCCCGCTTAGATGTAATCGGTGATCATAGTAACATCGAAGATAAGAAGTGTAATAACGACGATCGCCAACATGATGACGAAGATGCCTTTGCCGGGGACCGGTTTTGCTTTCAGAAGACCGCGAATGCAGAAAAGTCCGGCAATCAGAAAAACGATGCCGAGTCCGACGCAGATGAAATAGGCGGCAGGGAATACCACTTCCGTCTCCGCATCTTTAAACAGCATCTTGATCGTGGATACCGCAAAGGATAAAGCCAGAAACAGGATCGACAGATTCAGATTATATGGAGTCTTCTCTTCTGGCTCCGAAGAGATCTCGACATCCGGCGTCTCATTGAGGTTCGCTCCGCAGTGTTTACATACAGGAGCTGTGTTTCCGTTCTGCGCATTGCACTTGGGACAGATCTTCATAATACACCTCTACGTCTTAAATCCGGGCAGACTTTCCGCCCGCTTTCTTTGTTGCTCATTATACCATATCAGGGTGAAGTATTCTCTTGATATCCGCCTCAAGATATGGATTCATACGCTTCGTAAAACCACTTAATTTCAGCATCTCCGCGAGGTCATATCCGATGTCTTCCGAAAGGGAGACGATGCGGTCCTTGAAGTTCTGGCGATTCGGGTGATACCTGGTATCCTCCCAGGCCTCAAGATTACAGGGAGTGTCCGAAAGTTCACGGATCCTTGCCGAGAACTCACCTTTTTCATCTAACTTCTGAAGCGCTCTATAGGTCCACTTATGGTACGGCGGATAGATCCTTTTTAGAAGGAAGAAAAGCTCCATCGCGGCTTCCATGCCCTTGACCTTACAGATCTGCGCGGCAACCGTATCGCCACGCGTCATGCAGCGCGCGTAGTTGACCTGAAGTGATGCGGAATAGATATGCATCTTCTCGGCGATGCGGATGCGCCACACCCGGTCCGGATAGTAGTTTAAAAGAAGATTACGGAAGGCGGTAAACTCCCCGAGATCGTCCCGATAGACCTCGCCGTTGACGGCGGTGGCCAGACACGAATGGTCGAGGGAGAGCCACTGCTTCTCGGTCATCTCGCAGGCATCCGTATTACAGTCGATCTGAAGGATATTCGAATAAAAGTCATGGATCGTCATGACACCACGGCGCTCCATTAATCTTTCGGTATAGAAGGATCTCTCCTTCTCGGCCACAAGCTCCGTATAGGCCTGGTCCAGATCCTTTCCAAAGTTATCGAGATCTTCTGTTTTTATCCAAAGGCAGCAGCCGGTCCCGAAATCGTGGTCACGGGAGATCTCGTCATCAAAGCCGAAGCAGTCCGAGCCTTCTCCGGAAAGTCCTACGGCGATCCGGCATGCGTACTGCCCGAACCGGCTTTGGATCATGGGCGCGACTTTTTCATCGTAGAAACGGCGGTTCTTCGCTTTTACATCCGCATTCGGAACAATCATCTTCTGCCTCCCCGTGTGCTTTTTTCATCAAAAGCATCTCTTCTGTCCATTGTATCGTATTTCGAAGATGAATTCTGCTGTAAAATATTTTCACGGAGAATGTGAGAAATCATGACGCTGATTCGTTTAATCAGTGAGATCTCAATCGAGACCCCCGGAGGAAAGAACTTGAAAAACGAAGAAGTTGTCAGACTTTTTGATACCTATGCGGATGATCTTTATCGCTTTGCTGTTTCTTATGTGGCATCAAAACACGATGCGGAGGATGTTGTGTCGGACGTCTTCCTGAGACTTTTAAGCAGACCGATCCTTTTCGACCGGAAATACGAGAAGGCCTTCCTTATGACCATGACGGCCAATAAGTGCAAGGACCTTCTTAGGTCATCCGCCAGAAAGACGAGTGTAGACCTCGAATCGAATGAATGGCAGCTTCTTACGTTCGACGGGTTTACGGAAAAGAACAAGGAAGTCTTCGATGAGCTGATGCGCCTCGATCCCACTTACCGGTCGCCGATCTATCTTTACTACTATGAAGGGTATTCCTATAAGGAGATCAGCCGGATCCTGAAGATCTCGGAATCGGCCGTGGGCATGCGGATCAAGAGAGGCAAAGAGCAACTGAAGATCAGATTGGAGGAAGAGTCATGAAAGACACATTTGATAAGATCGTCATGGACGAAAGCAAAAAGGAAGAGATCCGCGGGATGCTGGAGAGGAAAAAGGTGACCCGTCCGAGATGGACGATCGCCGTCGCCGGTGTGGCCGCAGCGATCGCACTTCTGATGGCGGTACCGGTAACGAGAACAGCCATCGTAAATGCGGCTATGGAACTCGGAAGAAAGGTGTTCCATACCAAGCAGGGTATGACCATCACGGTGGAGAAGGCGGAAGGCAGAAACGAAGGGGACCTCTTTGAAAGCCTCCATATAGAGTTTGAAGAAAACGTTGCTTCCCGTGAAATAGATGTGAAGGAAGAGGACGGCCGGATCTACCTCGTCGTTGACGGCAATATGACGGACATTACAGATAAGTGCAGTGATTCCGACTATTACCGTTATGAAGTTGACAACGGTGACGGGTCCTCGTGCGTGTTCTATGTAGGCGGAACGCCGGGAGACCTCGGATGGTTTGAATGCACCAAGTTCCCGGTAGAAGATGGTGAACCGAAGGATTGCATGATCATCTCATCAGAAGGAAACTGTTCGTCAGAAAATCCGACACACGAGTGGGAGAGAAAAGCCCTCGAAAATGAAGGAATCCGTTCGAATGATGAACCAAACCTTCAGATCAGTGTCAATTAAGCCGGGTAAAGAAGGGAAGTGATCCTTCTTATCTTCCCATAGGTTCGGGAAACAGGATATAAAAATGCTGCCTTCGGGAGAGGACCCCGGGGCAGCATTTTTCATGCATATGTCTTTTTCATTTTTCTCTTTACATGCTTGCTCTGTAGATCGAAAGCATCGCTTCCTCATCGAGCACCTTCGCGGAACCCATCTGTCCGCCGACACCGATGGCACACTTTTTCGCCATCAGGACGAGATCTTCTTCTGTCGCAGTCACACCGAGCTCACGAAGGTTCGTCGGCATATTGATACTTCTGTAGAAGTCCTCCATCGCCTCGATGCCTTTAAGAGCGATCTCCTCGTCTGTGCCTTCTTCTTTTACATCCATGACGTTGATGGCGAATTTCTTAAAGCGCGGGAGGATATCTTTATAGACATATCTTGCCCAGCTTCCCCAGACAGCCGCTAGACCGGCACCGTGGGCAACATCGTACAGGCCGCCGAGCTCATGCTCGAGCTTATGGGTCATCCAGTCACCTCCGTCGTTGCCACATCCGGTCAGACCATTATGGGCAAGAGAACCGGCCCACATGACTTCTGCTCTGGCATCGTAGTTCTTCGGATCGTCGCGGAGGATCACGGCATTCTTCTTCACAGTACGGAGAAGTCCTTCTGCCAGTGCATCCGTGATCTCCATATTTCCGCCCTGTGTGAAATATCTCTCCATGGTGTGCATCATGATGTCCGTGCATCCGCAGGCGGTCTGGTAATCCGGAAGGGTCATGGTCAGTTCCGGGTTCATGATGGCAAATTTCGGACGGCTGTAGTCACTGCTGTAGCCGCGCTTCACGAGGCCCTCTTCCTTCGTGATGACAGAAGAATCGCTCATCTCGCTGCCTGTGGCCGCGATGGTCAGGATAACTCCCAGCGGGAGGCATCCTTTCGCCTGTCTCTTATAGTCGTAAAAATCCCAGACATCGCCTTCATTCGCCACACCATAGCCAATGGCCTTCGCAGAGTCGATCGCACTTCCGCCTCCGACACCTAAAAGGAAGTCCACGTTTTCTTTTTTGCACAGTTCGATACCTTCGTACACTAAGCTAAGGTGCGGGTTTGGAACAGCGCCGCCTAATGTGACATAGCTGATACCTGCCTCATCCAGAGAATCCGTGACACGCTTCAGAAGACCAGATCTTACGACACTTCCTCCGCCATAGTGGATCAGTACCTTCGTTCCGCCGAATTCCTTAATGAGATCAGCGACCTTAGTTTCCGTGTTCTTTCCGAAAACGACTTTCGTCGGGGTATAGTAATTAAAATCAAACATTAGCGGCACACTCCTTTTCTCACTTATGAACTACTCATATCGTATCATCTTCAGGAAGTGAGAAAAAGCAAAAAAATGCCGAATAGTATCAATATTTTACTCGTCGATCACTAATCCGGACGAACGGACATTGACTGCCAGTTCCACACGGTTCTTAAAACCCGTCTTCTGCATCAGGCTCTTAACGTGGGAACGGACTGTCCAGCGGCTCATGTTCAGCGCGTCGGCGATCTCCTGATCCGTATAGCCATACACGACTTTGCGAAGGACATCCAGCTCTCTTGCGGTAAAGTCCGTACTCGATGCATCCCCGATCGTAAGGACAGGCGTCGCTTCAGGATAGACCACCTCTCCTGAAAGGACTTTCTCGATCACTTTCTGAAGCGGCAGGACCTCATATTCCTTGTACCACATACCTTCCGCTCCGGCTTCTTTTGCCTTCTCGATATACGACACCTCCGGCATGCTCGTGACCAGGATGATCTTGATCTGCGGATGGTCCCGCTTGATCCGGGCGGCCGCTTCGATCCCGTTGATCCCGGCGGTCATGACGATGTCCATGATGATAAGATCGATGGCCTTACTTTCGGCGAAGTTGATCGCCATCTCCGCCGTTCCGATCGAATCGACGATATGGAAGTCCGGGTTTTCCGAAAGACTTGTCGCCAGCGCGATGCGCTGCATTTTCTGATCATCAACGATAAGAATATTATGTGCCATTTTTCTTCTCCCCCAATTCAATATGCAGTGCGAAGCGCGGTGTGCTGTCTATGCGCATCTGCCCGCCTGACGATTCGACTCTTTTTCTAAGGTTCTTAAGGCCGCCTTTTTCTACTACTGACGCAGCTGGCGCCTGCCCGTCGTTTGTGAATGTATAGATGCAGGATCCGTCTTTTTTCTCTGTATCGATCCGAAGTTTTTTGCCGCCTGCATGTTTTACCATGTTACCGACACAGACCGCGATCGCATGGATCAGAATGTTCCTGCTCTCATAATCGGAAGGAAGCTCCTCATCGATATCGATCGAAAGTCCGAGAGCCCGGCTGCTGCGGAAGATATCGTCGTAGGCATCTTTGGCAGAAGAGACCTCGTTCTCCTCCACGTAGGAGATGGTCCTCTCCCAAAGATTGAGGAAGTCTTTCTTCTTCTCTTCATCCGGCTCATCGATATATGCCTTGGCCGTGATCAGGGCGTGGCCCCAGTCATCGTGGAGACGGATCTTCGAATCCAGGATCTCCTTTTCGATGTTTAATGCATCGATCCGATCGCCAAGTACCTTGAGACGGTTATTCTTGTGACTCAGTCTCTCCTTCTTTTCCTCCAGCTCATTTACGAGCGAATACTCTTCCGTCACATCCGCCGCGAGGATCTCGAAGAGCTTCATGCCGTCTGTTTCTACTTTATTCCTCCGGAAGCTCCTCGTGCTTCCATCCGGAAGAAGATAGATCGGAGACGGGCCTTTGCTGATACAGTTCCCGTACGGAGCTTTTCCCTCGGAAACCGTCTCCCAGAGAAGTCTTCCGTCGATCAGATCCTTCTTCGAAAGGCTCTTCCAAATTTTCTCCATGCTCTCGTTGTGAAGACGGATACGTCCGTTCGTATGGTAGTAGCAGACGCCGGAGACGAGCTTGTCGACGGATTCCTTGACCGAGCTCGACTGGATCTGCTTTCTCCTCTCGCGGATGGATCTTAAGATCTGCAGGACCAGTAGGACTGTAAGAAGGATCAGGATAACTGCAATAACTGCGACCGCCACCGGAAACCACGTATTTCTTGAGAAGCGGTCCAGGAAGGCATTTCCGCCATACACATAGGTGTAGATGCTCTCATTTGCCAGGGCGTTGATCACAAAAAGGATCAGGATGGAGAGGATGTTGAAGGCGATTCGGCGCGCGCCGCGCTTTCTCTTGATGGCGGCAAATAAATTGCCGACATATCCCAGAAGAAGGATCAGGGCCAGAAGGAAACCGAATCCGCGGATATAGAGGATAGAGCGGTAGGCGTTGGCATCGATCGGGGGTCTTTCTACGAGCATGACGATCAGGCGCATACGATATATGTCACCCCCTCATCCTCGTCGAAAGAAACTTCCATTCCTTCCTTGAAGCGTTCTCTCAGTTTTTCGGCAAAGGACGGATCCAGAAGTTTATCCGTCATGATCCTCATGGAAAAACCGACGGTCTTTCCGACGTTGACCATGATGCTGCACTTCTCATCGAGAAGCTCTGTGGAAACGGCATGGAACACCTCGTACATCCGGATCAGGAACTCTGAGGACACCGTGCCCTTTCCGTTCATGATCAGACTGCATTTCGTCTTCGTTAGATCCACATAGTACATGGATTCACGAAGAGCATACTCGAGCTCGTTGATGTTGATCTCCGGAGAATTGTGCGCAAGGATCGAAAAGTTCGCTCTGCGCTTGATAAATGCGCCGAGTACGGTAGCTTTTCGGATCAGAAGCGCTTCTTCCGGAGACCCCCGGCGGATGGAGCTTAAGATCCTCCGAAGTGAGGAGATCTCCGGGCGGACGGAATCGTAGAGCTCATCGTAGAGATTCATGAGCGAATCCATCTCTTCTTTTTTACTGTTCGTCTCGTGCTCCATCTCCAGAAGCTCATTCTCATCGGCCAGTTCTTTCGTTACTTCCGTAAGGGTCGCTTTGGTCTCGTTGATCTTCGATAGATCGTCCTGCCAGACGACCTTGCCTCCCCGGATCTGCTGCTCAGTCACGCGGATGTCCGGATCTTTTTCACGGGGAGAAAAATCGGCGGTGCGGTACACAATATGGCCGCTCTCATCTGCGATGTAGGCATCAAGGCCTGAAGCCTGGAAGATCGTATCGTAGTCTGAATTGGTCGGGATCAGGCCGATCTGGATGCAGCTTTCCCAGAAGGCGATGAACAGGAATTCAAAGGCTTCCTGGATGTTATAAAGCTTGGCGCCAAAGAGCTTCGGGGCACCGCCTTTTACATAGTAAACGGCAATCATGGTGATGCCGAGGATCAGGACGATCACCGGGATAAACGCCAGACGGCGGCTCGCGGAGAGGCTGCAGCGGCGCAGAAGGATCACGAAGGCCGTGATGATGCAGGTCAGGGAAAACAGTACGACCATGTAGTAGGCGTAACCGAAACTGTATTTCATGTGATCCGGATCGAGATCCTTGATCTTAAATACGAAGTTATGAAGCGAGTTGGTGATGACGATCAGGAAAAGGAGCGCGCCGATGCTGCCGAAGACAGCAGATACGATCCGGGTTTTCCTTCTCTTATATACGCCGATACGCAGCGCGATGAGGAGCGACACGAGCGGGAGCGCCAGGATCGTAAAATAGAACAGGTACCAGAGGTACTCGTTGGGCCTGGTGAACATCCCGAAATAGTTCCACTTACAGACCCGGAGAATAAAGAGGAGAATGATCGCGGAAGTGCCTATAAGGAAGAAATTCCGGATGCTCCGGTTGACGACTCTTTCCCTAATGGACAGATACCAGACTAGCGCAAAACCCATATATGCAAAGGAAATGACGTCATATGTGTTCCCGGGAATAAATGTATTAACAATGTTATATACGAAGATTGCGACAAAGACCGATACATAAAGCAGTATTCGTTTTCGCTGAGTAACACTTATCATAAAAACCTCGCAAGAATATCACGACTCGATTTTACTACTAGAACGGTCATCATGGAGGATTTTATCATAAATACTTAATTATTCGCATCGCCATAAATAGCGGTTTTCGAAGAAAGGACGGCGAGTTTTCCTGGAAAGGCGGGCGGCGCCCGAACTGGCCGGGGCAGTCCACGCGGTTACGGCAGCATATATGCGTCTTCCCGGTAAGTATGGAACTCTACTTTTGAGGCTCCTTTTTGGGCGACTGCGACATAGAGCGTACAGGTGTCTTTCGGATATAGATCATAGGTAGAAGAGCTGACATGCTTTTCCTGCAGTTCATCGTTTTTCATGTATGTGATCACGTATGTCTTCGTCTTCCCGGACTTGTGACTATACTTCCCCAGGTATTCCATTTTGTAGACACTGTAGCTCGCCTTTTCGGGGGATGGGCCATTTCCCCGCATTCCCCAGATAGCGAATACAAGGAAAACCAGATCGAGGAAGATCAGCACAGCAAGAGATTTATAAAAGGATGCTTTATTCAGCGGCTTTCCGGTCACCCTGGCACGGACGATACTTCCGAGCGCCGCCATGATGATGTATACAGTAAACACACCAACGACCGTAAGAAGCAGTATCGCCAGAGATCTCTGCAAATAATTCTCCTGCGCATAGTAGATCTTATATTCTTCTTTCAGATACTCCTCTGTCAGGAGGTTCTTGCCGTTACTTATGAGAGTGCCTTCCAGCGGATTCTCTTTCGATTCCATCACATCCGCCTTGTGTCTGTAGCTGTAGAAAAGAGAAAGCCCGATGCCGAGGATCAAAAGCCACAGGGCGATCATCACGATCCATTGAATGCGGCGAAGCCTCGAAAGGGTATAATCGATCTCATCGTCTTGGGGGTTTATACGCTTCTTCGGAAGATCTACCACCGGCCTGTCAGGTACGACTTTTTCATCAAATACTTCATACTTCGGGACGATCCCGTCATTTACCAGTTTATCCCGGGAAAATAGATCTCCGCATACGGTGCATACATACACATCATTTCCGGGTTCATCTACAAGTGGTCCTCCACAGGACGGACATTTTCCTGCCATAGTTGTCTCTCCAATCTACTCTACTGTTTACAAGATGTCTTTTATACGTCCTATCCTCTGTCTTCCCCATATATACTCAGTCAGGATCCGGGAGGAATTCGAAAATGTCGCTTTCCTCATCCTCCGGACCGGAATCCGGGCTGATCGAAAGGATCGCCTCGGCTACTGCTTTGTATTCTCTTAACATGGCATCGTGCTCCGCACGGATCGTCCCGCTGTCCCCTTCGTTTGCCGCCGACTCCAGTCTTGCGGCCCTGCTCGAAAGTGCCGAGGCGCCAATCATCTTTGATGTGCTCTTTAAGGCATGCACATAGATCGCATAATCGTGCCAGTTTTCTTCCTCGAAACTCTTCTTCAGGCTCTCGGTCTTTTCGGCTTCCCCGTGCGCATATTCCGCGAGGAGCGACCGGTAGAATTCCTCATCGTTCTGGCAGTACAGAAGTCCCGTACGTGTCTCGATACCCGCTTTCTTCAGGATAGCGAAGTCGGCCTCTTCCGGATCTTTTTCAGAAGAAACTTCCTCGGTATCTTCTTTTACGCTCTCAACTTTATCTTTCGGAAGGTATTTCATCAACATCTTCTCCAGGGAATAACTGTCGATCGGCTTCGTCAGATAATCCGAGAACCCTTCCGATAAGTACCGCTCCTTCGCGCCGACCACGGCATCTGCCGTCAGACAGATGACCGGTGCATTCCGGCTTGCTCCGGATGCGCTGGCACGAATCCTCTTCAATGCCTCCGTGCCTTCCATTTCCGGCATGCGCTGGTCCATAAGGATCAGGTCGTACGCGTTCTTCTCCGAAAAGTCCACCGCCTCGGCTCCGCTTGTCGCCGTGTCGATCTGCATCTGCGTATTCTTAAGAAGATTTACGGCGACCGTCAGGTTGATCCTCGTATCGTCCACGATGAGGATACGGGCCTGCGGTGCTCGGAAGGATTCTTTATAGTTTCTGGCCTCAAGGACACTCGTCTCGAACCGCTTCTGGAAATCTCCCACCGGCACATCCTCTAAGATCTTCTGCGGGATCGTCACGGTAAAGACCGAACCTCTTCCGTAATCACTCTTGACATAGATCGTACCGTTCATCATGTCCAGAAGACGCTTGGTGATGACAAGTCCTAATCCCGTTCCTTCGACCGTGCTGTTTCGATCCATCTCGAGTCGCTCGAACTTGGTGAAGAGTTTCTCTTTATCCTCCGGACGGATGCCGATACCCGTATCGCTGACGGATGCCTTCAGGATAAATGTACCGTCCTCTTTCCTCTCTCCTCGAACCATCAGGCTGACCGAGCCCTTCTCGGTATATTTGACCGCGTTGTTAAGAAGGTTCGTCAGGATCTGGCGCACGCGCACCTCATCTCCGCAGAGCTCGTCCGGGAGCGTCTGGTCCACATCGACGATGAAATCCAGTTTCTTATCATGTGCCTTGAAGAGCATCATGTTACTAATGTTATTGAGTAGTGAGCTCAGCTGATACGGCGCCTCCACTAGGTCCAGCCGGCCGGCTTCGATCTTGGAAAAATCGAGGATGTCGTTAACGATCGCCAGAAGGTTATGGCCGGCATTTTCCACATCGCCTGCATAGACGGTGATGTTCCGGAGCGATTCTTTTGCCGCCTCCGTATCCCCGTCAGGAAGATCCTTCGACTTTCTGCTCTCTCTAAGGATCATCTCATTCATGCCGAGGACCGCGTTGATCGGAGTTCTTATCTCATGAGACATGTTCGCCAGAAAGTCGCTCTTGGCATGATTGGCGCTCTCGGCACGTACTTTTTCCTCGAGAAGCTCACTTTGCATCCGTACGAAAGGACGCACGGTGAAAAGAGAAAGAACGGCGGCCAAAAGGAGAGAGACGATCAGGATGATCACATAACTTACGACCGTGGATCTCGTCTGTTCGGAAAGCTGTCCGTCGAACCACTCGACAGAGAAGTCCACCGCGACGATGCCGGCGACATTTCCGGTGGAATCAAAGACCGGACTGTAGGCACTGTAGAACTTCCCCCACTGGTCTGTATAAGGGACCTCATCGACAGCCGCCTTGCCTCTTCCGGCACTGGCCAGCGCCTCGGTATATTCGACCGTATCACCATAGCTTGCCGGACTTACAAGGTCGAGGTCCATCGTGAAGATGAAGTGCTTATCCCCTGCTTCCCTGATGCTGTATACATATTCGAGTTCGACATTATCGCGGAAGACTGCCAGGGTGCTATAGATTTCATTATACTCGGCACTGCCGACGGTATCTTCGGAAAGGTTTTTGAGCATGTCTCCATTTACAGAACCCGATGCGCAGTTGGCGATATCGAGCATTCTCTGCTGGATGGCTTTTCGGATTCCGACGCGGGCACGATACACGGAAACGGTGCAAAAGAGGATACTGGAGATCAGGAGGATCCCCTCTACCATGAGTATGATCTTGGTGGAAAGCTTGTTCCTCGACGCCACGAAGATTTCACACCCCCTGAAATACGTACCTTGCAAAAACCCCAAACACCTTACAATTCTTATTCATAGTACATGAAAGGACAGGTCTTATCAAGACTTCCCAGTAGTGTTGGGATACCTTCTCAAAGCAACCCCAAGAGAGTCGCGGCAAGAACTCATCCGTCTGCCGTAAATTTTTTCAAAATGCGATTTCATACGGCAGTGATTTTGTCTTGCTGCCGTATAGATTTGGATTTTTGAATTCTGTACGGCAGATTTTCTGTCATTTGCCGTACAAAAGTGACTTTTCTAATTATATACGGCAATTTGTCACCCAATTTGCCGTATGATTTTTCAAATCTTGATTTTATACGGCAATACATATACGAAACTGACGTATAGATTTTCATATTTGAATTTCATACGGCAGGCGATGATTTCAGTGAGTTTTTGAGTGACAGATCAGAATAGCAAATTCGAATTTCGGCGAGTTTCTTAACAAGCCAAAATGAAGAGGACCTCAAAGTGTCGTTTCACTTTGAGGCCCTCCGAGGCTATTCGATAGATGATAGCGATTTTTTATTTTGCGACCTCGTACGTCGTAGAGTTCTGGTTGTAGTTGAACTTCGTTGTGCTGAAGAAGTACTCGTCCTTGATATCCGTGCACTCTGCATTTCTGATCGAGACTTTGACCTTGTAGGTAGCGTCTGCGAAGTTCTTGTGCTTGATGACCTTGAAGTTCTTAACGATGATCTCTTCTGTCACCTTGATCGGATACTTGTACTTCGTCGTATTATTCAGGAATGCCTGCGTGATCTCATTTGAGCCGTCAGATACGACTGCCGTGTAGATCTCGAAGCCTCTTCTTGCGTTTCCGTAGAGGACTTCTCCGCCGTCTCCGCCGCCAGCAAGACTACTTGCATCGAGTGTGAATCCATCGATCGTGATCTTCGTCGGCAGCTGGCAGTAATAGGTCTTGCCGTTCTGCGTGATCGTGTCATAACCGTAGAGATACTGCGGATCGTAGATCGCGAGGATCAGCTGAGGAGTATAGTTCTTACCGATATTCCATACGCAGTCCTTGATCACGACATCGCCATACCATGCAGAACCGTAGTCTCTTCTCAGGCTGATGAAGTAATTCGCATAAGAGGTGACTCTCTCGAGGCGCATCGTTCCGAAACCAACGGCAGCTACACCATAGCAGCCGAGAGTGGAATCCTTGACGGTCAGGTTATATGTACCCATGTGCGCGTCGATCCTGCTCAGTTTGGAACCATTCTGCACCGTGATGTTCTTGCAGTAGTTGGTACCTGTTGTGCCCCATCTGCTCTTATCCATGATACCTGTCGAATCGGCAGGACCGGTAAGATCTTTTCCGTCAGCAGCGCATGTGCAGTGATCGAGAGTGATATCAGCTGCATACTCTGCATAGAAATCATACGGAGCGGTAGAGTGTGTATTGTCTCCGTAGTTGAAGACACGGAGGTGGTTGCTGAATACGCAGTCCTTCAGGGTGACGTCTGTGCAGTGATCCAGACGGAAGAAGCCCTGATACGGAGCACCCAGTCTCGGCAGATACGTGACCTCACCGGTCTCGCTGTTGACTACCTTACTGTTGTTGTTGAACTGCTTGTCCTCACCGGTCAGATAGTGCTTCACGCCCGATACGAGAACATTGGAGCGGACAACATTGATACCTCTGTTGACATACTGCTGTGAGTTCAGGATGTTTGCCTTTGTTTCAAAAGTACCGCCCTTTACCGTGAGAAGTGTCTCATCGATATAGTACTTGTAGATCATGCTGATCTCTTTCCAGTCCCACTGAAGAGGTGTGGCGCTGTCGATCGAACCGTCCTTATTGACGATGACGATCTCACGCTGTGCACGTCTTTCACCGGAAGCTGTCGCGGAACCGTGTCTGCCCCATCTGAGAACAGACTCTGTCTCAAGAACATAGAGAGCTTTCTCGTTGAAGGTTCCCTGAAGCTTTGTGGTGCTCTTGCTGAATGTCTTGTTCTTCATGGTGGAAGCCGTTACCGGATCATTGGAAGCGCCGGTTCCGTCATACTCTTTATACTTGGAAAGATTCGGATCGAGACCCAGGTAGATCTTGATATCTCCGTCCTTCTTATTCTCCGCCTTGACGTAGGTATATCCGGTGCTGGTCTTTCTCCAGTACAGAGTCGGGTTGAGCCACTTCTTCTCTCTTGCCTTGCTCGGCTCTACGGTGAAGAGGAAACATGAGCCTTCGGAAGAATACTTCTTGCCGGAATCGTTTGTCTTATCAAGCGGCATCTTCTGGTCGTCGATGATGAACTTGGCATCGCCCCAGTCCGTATCTGTCATGATCAGAGCACCCTTCGGGTTCTTCGGATCCATGTGGCCGATGTAATAGACGGCACCCGGATCAGCCTTTACCGGAAGACCCATCTTGTTGGCCGCTTCGTGGGTCGCAACGATGGCAGCATAATCGTCCGTCTTTCCGTCACCCTTCGCACCATACTGCTTGTATGTGAGATACTGGCCGGTCGTCTGCTTCTGGGCTCTGCCGTATACATACTTGGCCGTTCCGCCGACGAGCATCTTGCCGCTGGCATCCTTGTGGTACGCGAATACCCAGTAGAATGTCCAGTCAGATGTGGAAGCCTTGGTATCCGTATATGTGGTACCCTGTGTGGTCATGCCGATATAGCTGTATTCCTGACCCGGACGGATACCGTAAACGAGATATCCATCGGCACCGACGCAGGCAGACCAGGAAAGCTTTACGCTTCCGACCTGGGAGGATGCCTTAAGATCGGGAACTGCCGGACATACGCCCTTGGCATACACATACTTTTCACAGTTGCCTGCGAGCATCTTGCCGTCGGTGGTCTTTACATAGGCGAATACCCAGTAGAAGTTGTACTCCGAATCAAGAGCCTTGGTATCTGTGAAAGTGGTTCCCTGTGTGGTCATGCCCACATAACCGTAAGTGCCGTTCTTCTGGCCGTAAACGAGGTAACCTTCCGCACCGGAGACTGCGTCCCAGGTAAGCTTTACCCTGTTCTTGCCGGCGTTTGCAGCCTTCAGGTTCGTGACCGTGCCCGGCTTTGTGACAGGAGCGGCGGCCGCGGTGCTCTTCCAGAGTGCTTTGGCAGTGATGTCTTTCGTGATTGTGTAAGAAGCACCCGGAGCATATTTCTTTCCGTCGATCTCAACACCATCATACACTTTGCCGGGAGCAGGTGTGATGAAATCTTCATTCAGCCACCAGTTCCAGACAGTTCCATAAGGAACGTACGCAACATCTGTCCACGTCGCACCTTTGATGCCACCATTTGCATCAAAAGTCACGGTACATACGTTGGCGCTGGCATTGATCTTCTTAGAGAGGGAAACTCCGGAGATAACCGACACACACGCAACTGCAGCAAGAAGAAAACTCACTGCTCCTTTGAGTGTGCGTCTCAAAGCGACATTTCTCATAATGAACCTTTCTCATCCCCATTACGCATTTAGTGTAAATGGCAATTGATGAGATGTCAACAATTTGTTCACATTTTCTCCACAATGACGAGAAATTTTGTCAACTTCGTTCACATTTAGGCGTGCTTTTTAAAGATGAGAGTGATCTTCGTACCCAGTCCGGGTTCACTTTCGAGCTTTACCTTCGCGCCGTGATGCTGGGCGCCATGCTTTACGATCGAAAGACCGAGGCCCGTGCCTCCGATCTCCTTGGAATGGCTCTTATCCACGCGGTAGAACCGCTCGAATACCCGTTTCTGGTGATCCTGCGGAATTCCGATCCCTGTATCCGCAACGGAGAGATAGACCTCGTCATCCTTTTTGGAAACATCCACGGTTACGCTTCCGCCCGGGGTATTATACTTGATCGCATTATCGCAGAGGTTATAGATCATCTCGTTCAGAAGACCGGAAATACCGGATATGGTGGTCGGGCTTCCTGTCAGATGGAGCTTGATCCCCTGCTTGTCCGCCACAGGTCTAAGACCATCTAAAACTTCCGCGGAAAGATCGTAAAGATCGACATCTTCCCATTCCGGTTCGACGGCTCCCTCATCGAGGCGCGACAGCTTGATGATATCGTCGATCAGCGCGATGAGACGCTGCGATTCCTTATAGATATCTTTGGAGAATTCCTGCGCTTTATCTCCGGTCGCCACCCCTTCCGAGATCAGTTCGGCAAATCCGGAGATCGATGTCAGCGGGGTCTTCAGTTCATGAGAAACATTCGCGGTGAATTCTCTTCGCATCTGTTCTCTCGATGCGACCTCTTCCTGGATCGTGATCTTCTGCTCCTGGATCTTCTCGATCAGAGGCGCCAGCTCCGGATATTTTCCAGCCTCCGGATGATCCAGATCGATCCCATTGATCGGATTCACGATCTGTTTTGCTATACGAAAAGAAAGGATACCCGATATTACGAGCACGAGGACCAGCACCCAGAAGACCGGACGGACAGCGAGGAATGCGTCCCTGACAGCACTGAGCGGACGGCTCAGGCGAAGAACCGTACCATCGGCACATCTTCTGGCATAGTACATGGTCGTCTCTCCGCTGTTTTCGGAGGTCCGTATTCCCCGTCCTTCTCCATTGGCCAGTGCATCAGAGACTTCCGGACAGTCTTTCTCATTGGAGCTCTGAAGAGGGTACTGGCCGTCGTAGATGACTTCGCCTTGGGCATCGATCCACGTGATGCAGTTGGCATCATCGAGTTTTTCCAGATAGGAAACACCATTCAAAAGAAGACCCTGTTCGGCATAGGCCGCTTCCTGCTGAAGCTCCACATACGTCTCGTCTTTGATCTGAGTATACCGGATCCCGAAGAAAAGGACTCCGCATAAGATCAGTACAGAAATACCTACCAGAAATGTGTTCACAAAAATCGTTTTCGTCATAGATCATTCCTCCAAAAGCCGATACCCGATCCCTCGGACAGTCTGGATCAGCCGCCCTGCAGATCCGAGTTTGGAACGAAGAGTCCGAATATGGACATCGAGCGTCCGGTTTTCTTTTTCCGAACCCAATCCCCAGATCCTGTCGAGCAGTACTTCACGGCTCATAACGATACCTAAATTTTCTACAAGGAGTCGAAGAAGCATGAATTCTTTGTATGTCAGCGTGATGTCCTCACCATCCACACGGGTCTCGTGTCTTTCCGGACAGATGTAAAGAGGACCTACCGTATACTCGGAAAGTGCCTGTCCCTTGGTCTTTCTTCTGAGAACGGCACGCACCCGGGCAGCCAATTCCATGATGCCGAATGGTTTGGAAATATAATCGTCCGCACCTGCGTCCAGTCCGACGACTCTGTCGTACTCTGTGTTCTTCGCCGTCAGCATGATCACCGGAATGTCTTCCGTCTTCGCATCGGCGCGGATACGCTTTAAGATCGTGATGCCATCGTCTCCCGGGAGCATGATGTCCAAAAGGACCAGTTCCGGGATCTGTCGGTCCATCGCCGTCCAGAACTGTTCCTGGTTCTCAAAACCGTCTGTATCATAGCCCTGACTTTTCAGCGCGTAGACGACCAGTTTTCTAATACTTTCATCATCTTCCAGAAGATAGATCACATATCTCACCTCTCGAGGTCATCTTATCATATACCCGGAAGAGAAAGTAGTATTTAACCTGGATTTAACGTATATTTAACGTCAGGTCGGTAGTAGATTTTACGTCCGCCCTGTAGATTATATATAGTGGAGGTGAGTGTATGTCTGTATCTGAAATCGCCAGTCTGTTTACTGGTGTTGCACTATTCCTTTTCGGTATGTCGCTCATGGGTGACGGTCTGAAACGTGTTTCCGGTAATAAATTGGAACCGATCCTTTTCCGTCTCACGGGAACGCCTCTTAAGGCGATCCTTCTTGGCGCAGGGGTCACTGCGGTGATCCAGTCCTCTTCGGCCACTTCCGTAATGGTCGTCGGTTTCGTTAACTCGAAGATGATGAAAGTCCGCCAGGCGATCAATGTTATCCTCGGCGCGATCCTCGGAACCAGTATCACCGGCTGGGTCGTATGCTTAAGCTATATGGATGGTGCCAAAGGCATCAGCAGCATCTTTTCCACAACAACACTTACCGGCATCATCGCCGTGACCGGTATTCTCTTCCGTATGTTCAGCAAGAACCAGTCCCGGCGCCACGTTGGTGAGATCATGCTCGGTTTTGCCGTCCTCATGGTCGGCATGAGCTCCATGAGCGGGTCCGTCAGCAGCCTCGGCAAGCAGCCCTGGTTCACGGATATGCTCACCTCAATGACCTTCCCGCTCCTCGGTATCCTGACCGGACTTTTATTCTCTGCCATCCTTCAGTCCGCTTCCGCGGCCGTCGGTATCGTGCAGGCCCTTTCTTTCACCGGCGTCATGACGCTCGGGTCTTCCCTTCCGCTCCTGATGGGTATTGCCATCGGTGCCTCCCTTCCGGTCCTTCTTTCCGCACTCGGTGCGAGCACGGCCGGCAAGCGCACGGCGGTAAGTTATCTGGTCGCCTCTTTCATGGGTGTCATGGCATGTGCATCCATCTTCTATATCGCAGATGGTGTCTTCCATTTCTCTTTCTTAAATACCATCGTGAACCCGATGTCACTGGCGCTGACCAACACGATCCTGCGTCTGGCGATCCTCTGCGTGCTGGCTCCTTTCACAGACGTACTCGAAGCCGTCGCCTCGCTTTTCGTCCGTGAAAAACCGGATGAGAATAAGGAAGCGGTCCGTCTGGAAGAACGATTCCTCGCTCACCCCGCACTTGCGATCGAACAGATCCGTCTGACGATCTGCGACATGGCCAAGAGAACGGAGGAAGCCATCCTCACTTCCGCAGGTCTTTTCAACCATTACAATGAATCCACCTTCTATCAGGTATGTGAACTGGAAAATGTCGGCGACAGATACGAAGACGCACTCGGCTCCTATCTCGTAAGACTCACGGGACAGGAACTGACGGAATCCCAGGGACGTATCGCTTCTCTTTATCTGCATACGCTGTCGGACTTTGAACGCATCTCCGATCACGCCAGAAATATCGCACAGAGCTTCCAGGAGATCCACCAGAAACAGATCCATTTCTCGGACGAAGCAGTCAATGAGTTGACCGTAATGATCAGTGCAGTCAAAGAGATCCTGCGTCTGATGACCACGGCTTTCGTAAACGGGGATCTGGATATGGCTTCGCGTGTCGAGCCTTTAGAAGAGGTCATCGACGAGCTCTGCGACAAGATGAAGCTGCGCCACGTGGACCGTCTGCAGAAAGGCCAGTGCACCATTACCCAGGGATTTGTTTTCAATGACCTTTCCACCAACTTCGAACGCGTTTCGGATCACTGCTCCAACATCGCCGTCGCCATCATCGAACTCGAGGCCGGTTCCTTTGATACGCACGAATATCTCGGCAAAATCAAGGAAAAGCAGACTCCGGAGTATCAGAAACATTACGACGAATTCCTCGAGCAGTTCTCTTTTGATAAGGCGTAAGGAAAAGATCTGTTCCCGTTACTTTAACGGTCACACCAGATAGTTGTGCGCCTGGCGGTCGAACATCTCTCTGTAACGGCCGTTTTTCGACATGAGCTCATCATGTGTTCCCTGCTCGATGATCTTCCCGTGCTCGAAAAGATATATTCTGTCGGCCATGCGGGTCGTCGAGAGTCGGTGCGAGATGAAGATGACCGTATCGTCGCCTGCATTTTCGATCAGGTTCTTGTTGAGCTTATACTCCGATACCGGGTCGAGTGCGGAAGACGGTTCGTCTAGGATCGAGACCGCCCGATCCTCATTTCGGAGGAAGACTCGGGAGATCGCGATCTTCTGGCCTTCACCCCCCGAAAGGTTTACGCCGGCTTCGTCAAATTCACGGGTCAGCGGGGTATTGATTCCCTCCGGAAGAGCATCCAGTTTTCTTCCGAAATCGGCTTTTTTAAGTGCAGCGATCACATCCTCTTCATCTTCTTTTTCCGCCTTTCTAAGAAGGACATTCTCGGCTAAAGAAGCGGCATAGATGTTATAGTCCTGAAAGACCGCGGAGATCTTCTTCCTGTACTGTTTTGTGTTGTACTCCCGGATGTCATGTCCGCCATAGGAGATGCTTCCGGAGCTGACATCGTAGAGGCGCATCAGGAGCTTGACGAACGTCGTTTTACCGGCACCGTTTTCTCCTACGATCGCGATCTTCTCGCCCGGATGGATCTGCATCGAGATATCCGAGAGCGTATCTTTTTCCGTATTCGGATAACGGAAAGAAACGTGGGACAGCTCCAGCGGTTCCGATCCTTTTTCCGGTACGAGGCCGTCCGCGACTTCGATATTCGGCTTATACTCGAGAAGCTTGATGAGCTTGTCGCCGTACATGCCGATCTCCTGAAAATCGACGAGACAGTAGTTGATCTCGTTGAGGTTCCTTCTTACATAGTTTGCCGCGTTATTACCCGAAGCGACTTCGCCGAGCGCGATCGATTTAACGACCAGGGCGAGATAACCGAGATAGGCCGGGATCGCGAAGAACGAGAAGATCGTGAAGACGGAGATCCAGTTCACGAGCGAGACCCAGGTCAGCGGAGGTCCGTAGATCCTTCCTTCTTCCGCCGCCTCATCGAGCGCCTCGTCGAACTGAAGACGAAGAGGCTCTCTTACATCGGTCAGTTTGCACTCTTTGGCGAACTCCGGCTGGTAGAAGACACGCTTGCTGTAGTCGGCTTTACGAAGCTTCTTTCGATACTCCACCCACCAGGTGTAATTGATCTTTTCTATCTTAAAACGCGTCAGGAGGTTGACGATGAATCCCGCAATCGGGAAAAGCGCCAGGACCGGATCGATGGTGAGGATCATGGCCGAGGCGACGAAAAGGGCCACGGATCCGCCGATGATCTTACTGACGACTGTGACCGCGTTCGCGATGAGTTCGTCCGCATGCTGGGATACGACCGCATAGGTATCGTAGTTTTCCGGATCATCGTAGAAGATGAGGTCTTTGAGGCTGTTCTTCTCGGCAAGGTCTCTCTGGATCTGTCCGCTAAGAGGGATGAGCTTGGCTTTCGCCCATTCGTTAAGGAGCTGATGGATCCATTCGAGGACCACGACGAGAAGGAGCGAGATCAGAAGCAGCACCATGATGCTGTTAAATTCCATATCGCCTGTAAGTCCGTTGATGATCATCTTCAGGATGAAAGTATCGTTGGCCGCCATGCCCGAAAGCAGGAGGATATTGAGGATCATGATCCTCAGGATCAGGGGGTTGTCGCATTTTGCCGCATACCGGAGAAGATACGCGACATTTCCGATCATCTGGCGGATGGTGATCTTCTCGCCTTTTTCCTTATCTTTTCTTCTTGGATCTACTTTACTCATAGAATGCCTCCGCTCCCTTCAGCATTTCTTCCGGCAGGCTGTCCTGATAGTTCTCGGCCTGCAGCATGAACATTTCGTGGTAGTGCTTCTTATTCTCCATCAGTTCTTCGTGGGTACCGTGCTCGACCACCGAACCATTCTTCATCATGAAGATCTGATCCGCCATTCTCGCCGACGACAGGCGGTGCGAGATGAAGATGACACCTCTGCCTTCCGAAAGGCGCATCATGTTGTTATACATGTTATATTCGGCGAGAGGATCGAGCGCCGAGGACGGTTCATCGAGGATGACCATATCCGGCTTCTGCGCGAAAACTCTTGCGATCGCGATCTTCTGCGCCTGGCCTCCGGACGGGATGAATCCGGTCTCGTCGAATTCACGGCTGACGATGGTATCGAGGCCCTTCACAAGTCCAGGATGCTTCACATCAAACTGCGCATCGGTAAGGGCTTTTTCCGCCTTCTCATAATCTTCCTGTCCATCGGGTCTTCTCATCAGGACATTTTCAACCAGCGGCATCGCGAATACCTGAAGATCCTGGAACACCGTACCGAATCTTTTCCTGTAGGCGTCGCCGTCGATCTCATTGATATCTTTTCCATTAACGAGGATCTTTCCTTCCGTGACCGGATAAAGGCCCATGATCAGCTTGATAAGTGTCGTCTTGCCGGCACCGTTATATCCGACGATCGCGAGCTTCTCGCCCTTCTTCCAGGTAAGGCTCACATTCCGGATCGTGCTTTCTTTTGCACCCGGATAGGTAAAGGAGATGTCCGAAAGCTCGATGCTCTCTATCTCACCGATATCGGGTTTCTTCTCTTCTTCTACCCGGTCGGTCTCGAGGAATTCCTGAAGGTTTTTAAAGAGCCTCGACTCGTTATTCAGGTAGATACGGTTCTCGACCGCGTGCTTTAACTGGTCGGTCGAAAAGGCCATCGCCGTGATCATGGCGACATAACTTGATATATCGGAGACCTGTCCGTGCTTGATGCGGAAGGCGACGTAGATATAGGCGGCGATGCCGGCCAGGACGGAGTAGCTGCCCTTCATGAGGAAGGAGTAAAACGCCGATTTCATCCGGTACTTGAGGGACACCTCGCTCATCTTCTCGACGGCCTTTTCCTGCTTGTCGAGCATGATCGAGTTGATATCGAAAAGACGGATCTCGGAGGCATATTTCTTCTCATAATACACACGCTTGACGTAGTCCGCGGTGCGCTTGTCACGGGTGATCGCCTTCTCTCTGTCATAGTTGCACTTGCCGTTCTTCTTTCCGAAATAAAGGCTAACCACCATCGGGATGACCATGAAGATCAGAAGAACCGGGTCGACCATCAGGACGATAACGAGCGACATGATCGTCGCGCCGACATTTCCTACATAGACGCCCGTCTGGATCGAAAGGTCGATCGCCTGTTCGGCACAGCGGTCGAGCGCACGGGCATATCGGTCGTAAAATTCCGGAGACTCGTAGTCCGAGAGCTTTAATGTGTCAGATATATCCATGACGCGGTGGAAGATGTGACGGTACACTTCCGGCATCTTGATCTTCCTGTAGGTCTCATACCATCCGCAGATGAAGTGCACGCACACGTGCCCGAGACAGGCAAAGATCAGAAACCAGAAAAGCTTGCTGTATTCGATATTTCTCTCGATGCAGTTGAAGATGTATTTTGTGAGATATACGAAGAAGAATACGTAAAAGATCTGTTCGATGGAGTTCTTGAAGATCGTGAAAATGAGCAGGAGACGGTCGGCGTCCCATACCTGTTTCAATGCATATCGGAGTTGTTTGAACATACTGTCTTTCTTCTTCATCTTCGGTATCCCCCCACGGAAATTACATCTAATACTAACACTATTCACCATTCTATAAGCGCTTTTTATACTGCGCGGATAATAGGTTTTCGCGAAAAAACACCTTCCCCCTCCGTAAAAGGTTTAAGAATTGTTTAATTCATTTCGTTCTTTATTGACGAGTGAAGTGGAACTTTACTACTATGAGTCTCAAAAAGGATTAAGAAAAAGAGGACGAAAAGATGCTTCAGATCAAAGAAATCTCTAAAGAATACATCACAGGTGAGCTTCATCAGACAGCACTGGATAAAGTCAGTCTGAATCTTCGAGACAGCGAGTTCGTCGCGATCTTAGGCCCCAGCGGCTCGGGAAAAACGACGCTCCTTAATGTCATCGGCGGCCTCGACCGCTATGACAGCGGTGACCTGATCATCAACGGCATCTCCACGAAAAAGTATAAGCACCGCGACTGGGATTCCTATCGTAACCATACGATCGGCTTCGTGTTCCAGAGCTATAACCTGATCCCGCATCAGTCGATCCTCGCCAACGTCGAGCTCGCCCTTACGATCTCCGGCGTCTCCCGCAGTGAAAGAAGGAAAAGAGCGAAGGCCGCGCTTACGGAAGTCGGTCTCGGCGATCAGCTCCACAAGCGTCCGAACCAGATGTCCGGCGGTCAGATGCAGCGCGTCGCGATCGCCCGTGCCCTCGTCAACGATCCGAGCATCCTTCTGGCCGACGAACCGACCGGCGCGCTCGATACCGAGACGAGCCTTCAGGTCATGGAACTTCTGAAGAAAGTCGCATCGGACCGCCTGGTCGTTATGGTCACGCATAACCCGGAACTTGCGGAAACATATGCGACACGTATCGTTAAGCTTCGCGACGGCCGGATCATCTCCGACTCCGATCCTTTTTCTGTCGATGAAGGAGCTCTCGAGGAGCCGAAGCATAAGAATATGGGAAAAGCATCGATGTCCTTCCTGACGGCGCTTTCCTTAAGTTTTAATAACCTCCGCACCAAGAAAGGCCGTACGTTCCTGACCGCTTTTGCCGGCTCGATCGGCATCATCGGCATCGCCCTGATCCTCTCGCTCAGTAACGGTGTGAATAAGTACATCGAGAAAGTGCAGAAAGATACGATGACATCGTATCCGATCCAGATCGAGGCACAGGCCATGGATCTGGCCGCCCTCATGGAAATGAGAAATGGAAGCGACGGCATGCGCGATGATCTCGAGCACGGGCTCGATGGAGTGTATGTGGATAACTCCACGTTTGAAATGGCCTCCACGATGTCCCTCAATATCAAGCACAATAACCTCACCGAGTTCAAAAAGTATCTCGATGATCCAAACAGTGAGATCCATAAATATGTGGGTGAAAACGGTATCATCTACTCCTACTATGTACCTTTTACCGTATTCTCCTACGATCCGGAAGGGCAGCTCATTAACCTCGACGGCAGCACGCTCCGGGAGGAACAGCGCCGCTCCGGCGGTGGAAGCATGATGGCAGGTCTTCTGGATACGCCTTCGGTCGAGAACATGTCCGAGATCATCACCGGGACGGACGGATCCCTCGTCAGCCCGTTGGTCAAAGATACCTACGAGCTGGTCGCAGGTGAATGGCCGGATGCCTACGATGAGATCCTCATCACCCTGGATGCCAACAGCGAGATCAATGCCACCACGCTCTATAAGCTGGGTCTTCTTCCGAGAGAAGAGTACAGACAGATCGTAAAGAAACTTCGTAATTCCGAGACCGTCGAGTTTTCCGAGCAGAAACTGAACTACGAAGATGTTATGGATCACACCTTCTACCTGATCCCCGCCACCGATTCCTATATCAAGCAGGAGAGCGGCTTCTACAATGCCGTCGAAGAGGGCGATAAGGAGTTCTCCGCTGTGCTCGAAAAGGCGATCCCGCTGAAGGTCACCGGCATCATCCGCCTGAAGGACAGCTCGGATATCGAGCTGATCTCTGATCCGATCGGATACACCCGGGCGCTCACAGAATATCTCATTGACTACGCGGGAAAGAGTGAACTCGTCAACGACCAGTTGGCCAGCCCGGAAAACAGTGTCCTCAACGGCGCGAAGTTCTCGCCTTCCGACGATGCCGAGAAGATCGAAGATGCGAGAAACTGGCTGTCGAAGCTTTCCGCGAAGGAAAAAGCGGATATGTTCCGTCAGATCATCGAAGCCTACTCCGCCGGAAATCCGGATACCGACACGCAGATGCTCGACATGACAGATAATGATCTGGCCGCGCTTTTAGATAAATTCCTTCTCTCTTCCGAGGAAGATTCGGATCAGCAGCTGCTGTCGATCTACGACACGTATATTTCTGTCGGGACCTTTGAAGAGAATATGACCAGCTTCGGCTATGTGGACCGCGAGACACCGAGCTCGATCAATATCTACGCCGACAGTTTTGAAGGTAAGGAAGGCATCACGGACTGCATCGATAAGTATAACGAGACCGCGTCCGAAGAAGATTCGATCGTCTATACCGACTACATCGGGCTCCTTCTTTCGTCCGTCACCACGATCGTCAACGTGATCTCCTATGTCCTGATTGCATTTGTCGCCGTATCCCTGGTCGTCTCCTCGATCATGATCGGCATCATCACCTACATCTCCGTTCTGGAAAGAACGAAGGAGATCGGTATCCTCCGTGCGATCGGCGCATCGAAAAGAAACATTTCGCAGGTATTTAATGCGGAGACATTCATTATCGGACTTCTGGCCGGTCTCTTCGGTATCGGCATCACGCTGCTTCTGCTGATCCCCGGTAACATGATCATTGCGGCGGTCGCCGGAGTTTCCGATGTGAAGGCCCAGCTTCCGATCGTAGGCGCCATCACGCTCATCGTCTTAAGCGTCATCCTGACGCTGATCGGCGGCTTTATCCCATCGAAAAAGGCAGCGAAAAAAGATCCTGTCGCCGCGCTTCGGACCGAGTGATCTTCTTGAAAAGAACCGGAAAAATGGATCCTTACTTTATATCGATAAGGTGATTGGATCCGCAGTACGGACAATAAGCCAGCGTCTGGTCCGCTCCGACCTCCAGACTGGCACCGCAGCTCTGACACTTTAAGGAAACGATACGTGTCCGGGCTGCTTTTTCATTCCCGTCATCGTCCACCGGCGATCTGTTCTGGCTGGCGATATATTCGTAGAAGACCGAGAGCGCCTTCTTCTCATTTTCCGTGATGCCGTTCGTGGTCTCGGCGATGCGGATGACATCGGCTTTGAACTGCGACAGCTCCTTCGGGTCGATGCGGTTCAGATATCTTCTTACGTTGGAAAAGCTCTTTCCCTTGTCGGCGAGGATCATCCTAAGCTCATACCGGTAGTCCGGATTGGTATTCGGATCGTCGATGAGTCTGGTGCACATATCGTCAAGGATCGCCTGCTCCTCCGGAGAAACGCCGTCGGCCTTTGCCACATAGTAGCAAAGCGCAATACGGGCCAGTTCCAGGTAAGACGGATCTGTCACCGGGGGAAGGTTCGGCCTGGCCACACGGTCATCGTCGACCGAGTCGTTCCTCTTTTTGTAAAGAGAATTGAAATCGGCCATGGTGTCGCGGCAGGAATCGACGCGGGAATCCCTCAGAAGATTGAATAAAAGTGAAACATGACTGCCAAACATTCTTTTGTCCCTTCCGTCTTAGAGGAGCGGAGTATCGTTGTACTGCTTTCTCTCACTCTTATTGACGTGGATGAACATATTGTGCAGGAGGTTAACGCTCGACAGGATCACTTCGCCCTGATTGAGTTTGCGGACATGCTTGATCGCATAATCGTCGAGGTGCGTCTCTACGGCCTTGATCTCGTCATTCAGCATGAGTCTGTGGATCAGGAGTGTACCGATCTGACCAAAGAGGACCGGAGATACGTCCTTCGGGTTCTGAGAGGTCAGGTAAAGGAATACACCCTTTCTACGGCCTTCTCTTGCGATCAGGGTCAGACCGCCGTGGAATTCCTTTTCGGAGAATCTGGACTTGGCGTATCTGTGGACCTCATCGATGAAGAATACGAACGGGCAGACATTCTTCTCGGACATAACGAAATTACTTACGAGGTCGATGACCATGCCACCGATACCTTCTGCGGCACCGAGTTCCGAGGTGTCGATATAGAGGCTTACGCCCGGGAGATGTACGAACTCATCGATGACGTCGAGGAGGTTATACATGCTCGGGTCATTCGAGAAGAAGGTAAGGAATCGCGTATTCGTCATCTGATACTGGATCTTCTGTACGAAGGAAGCGTTCGAGTTCGCCTTCAGAGAGTCGTAACGGTATCTGAAGTTATAATCTTTGTCTCTGTCCGGCTCGCAGACGGATTCCGCCTGGATCTGTTCCGGAAGGAGCTCGATATTGAAGTCGGTATCATCCTTGGATACGGAAGCGAGATTCTCCTGCACTTCGTCGATGTTCGCACCGACCTTGAAGTAGTAGGAATCGTCGCCGATCTTCTTCATGTAGCGAAGAGACGTGATCGCCTCGGAAAGAACCGCACCCTGGCTGCTGTTTTCCGTCTCGAAAAGTTTCTCCCACTGTTCCATTCTGATCTTGCTCGGGGAGATCGTCGTATCGACACCGAGGGTCAGTTTCGTGATCTCGTCGCTGGTAAAAGCATCTCTGTACTCACCGGTAGGATCGATGATCAGGGCTTTTCTCTGTGTGGAGATAAGCTTGTCGAGGATCGCGAGCGCTGTGGTGGACTTACCACTGTTCGTCGCACCGATACACATTACGTGACGGTTAAAAAGGGTGCTCGGCTTGAGCGAAACATTCGCCTGGGATCTGTTAAGGAAAGTCGCAAATGGCGGAAGCGGTTCTTCCTTTTCGCGGGAAAACTCAAGAGAGTGCAGGAACAGCTCGTAGATCTCGTCGGTTGCCAGATAGACCTTATCGTTGATACCGAGTGTCTTAAAACCTGCCAGTTCGAACTTCTGGGATTGCGGAGACATAAGAGCGATCGTATCGATGCAGATCTCCTGGGAGCCAGATCCCTCACCGGCTTTCTCGGCAGGAGTCTTTCTGGAAGCTTTATTCTCGAAGATCTCTCCCAGGAAAACACCCACTGTCGAGTCAACGACGACGAAGTTGTTGATCGTGTTGGGCAGGAATGAAGTACTTAATCTACTTCTGTCATTCATCAAAGCGAAGTTTTCGATCTGTGCGATACAATTGCTTCTGTAAACCTGAATAACCGTTCCCAGATAGTAGTCCTGAAGGTTCTTCCCCTCAAAAAGCGATTCAAAAGTCATATAAAGTCTCCCATGCTGTTTATATGTTTCGCGTCCAAAACGCTAAATAATATTATACTATAGGCCGAATGATTTTGAAATTAGCAACTTGTGAACAAAGAGAAAACCATTCACCGGCCCGCCTTCCGATGTGCTATTATACCACTCGTCTACCCACTTATTAAATGTACGATTTAGACAAGAAATGTACCGATTTTTGATATAATATGTTTCTTATGTGTAGTAGTATTGTTGTTCGCAAATAAGGACAATTTTGGGCAGGTTATGGCATACGGGACGGCAATTGAGTAATAAAAAGACAACTATCATAGACGAGACGACCCCGCTTCTTGTTCTGGCGGGACCGATGTTTTTGGAGCTTTTCCTCAACACGATGCTCAACAATGTGGACACGCTGATGCTGAGCCACTATAACGAGTATGCCGTCGGAGCTGTCGGAAACGCCAACACCATCATGTTCATGATGAACATCCTCTTCAACGTGATCGCCACAGCGACGAGCGTCGTTGTCGCACAGTACCTCGGCGCCAAAAGATACGATAAGATGAACATGATCTATACCCTCTCTGTCGCCGTAAACTTCGTGGTCGGTGTGATCCTGAGCGGCACTTTCTGTGCGGCAAATCCGCTGATCATGAAATTTCTCCAGGTGTCGCCCGAGATGCGCCCCTACTCCATGATCTACATCTACATCGTCGGTGGCGGCGGCTTCCTGACTGCCGTCTGCAACGTCATGCTCCAGATCCTCCGCTGTAACGGTCATACCAAGATCGGCATGTGGGTCACTTTCGGCATCAACCTTTTCAACATCGGCGGCAACTACCTCTTCCTCTACGGGCCTTTGGCTTTCCTGGAGATCGGCGTAGCCGGCGTGGCCATCTCGACTGTAGTCGCCAGATTGATTGCCGTGATCGCGCTCATCGCTTTCTTCCTTCTGACGAAGACCGGAAAGCTCTCGCTTCGTTATCTGCGTCCTTTCCCGAAAAAGCTCCTGGGGAAGATGATCAAGATCGGACTTCCGACCGCGGGCGAGAACCTCACCTACAACCTTTATCAGACCACGCTTCTTTCTTTCGTCAACGGTATGGGAAACGATGCGGTCAATGCGAGAGCCTACTGCAACACGCTCATCTCCTTTGCCATGATCTTCTCCAATGCCTCGGCGATGGCTACACAGATCATCACCGGCCATCTGGTCGGCGCCGGCAAATCGGAGCAGGCCTATAGGCGTGTTTTCAAGACACTGCGCACATCGATGCCGATCACCGTCGCCCTGGCTTTGATCAATGCCGTTCTCTGCCCGTACACGCTCCGGCTCTTCACCTCGAACCAGAACATCATCGCACTGGGGCAGATGATCATGTTCGTAGATGTATTCATCGAGATGGGCCGATGCCTCAACATGACTTTCGTCTGCAGCCTGAAGGCCGCAGGTGCATATGTCTTCCCGCTTCTCATGGGTATCCTCTGTAACTGGGGATTAGGACTGACGATGGGCTATACCATCGGTGTCGCGCTGGGTGTCGGTGTGGCCGGCATCTACGCAGGAACGGCCACAGATGAATGCATCCGTGGCCTGATCGTCATGTATTACTGGTATAAGAAAAAATGGTTCGGTAAGTCCGTCGTCGATAAGAAGGATGTCCTCGAAATGGAAGAGTCCGAAGAAGCTAAAAGAATAATAACTAAATGAAAACAAAACGTATAAGTTCGTGAACTCCTTTAAAAGCACGGCTGCCTCCGACAGCTTATCCGTCCTGATCGGCTATCCCCATTTCTATAGCCAGGTTCAGGTCGACGCGTCTTATAAAGTAATACTGCTCTTTAAGCTTTTTGGCGATATCGAGAAGTTCATCATATGTCTTATCCTGATGAAACTCGATCTGGAAATCTCCGGTCATCTCGATCACTCCGACGATCTCCGCATCTAACTCCTGACATATCTTCTCGACTTTTTCTTTGGCTCTGGGTGTCCCCAGTACACAACTGATCTGGAGCTGATTCTTTACATACCTGTAGCCCGTTTTCTCGTCCTGAACGATATCTCCCGGCTCTGCTTCTTTGTAATAGAGTTCTCCCGTACCATCCATACCCATTCCCTCTCCGGGCTCAAGGAAATGCAACATCTCCTTCGGATTAGAGAACTTGATCACTACGCGATCGTCTCTTGAAGAGTCGTAGGATAATCTGAGCAGGCATCCTCCACCGACATCATATACGGCAGCCGCGTGATTCCCGGGATCCTGCTCGTCGAGCGGTTGGGAATCGACCGGATCCCCCAGGCATCCGGTAAGTTCTTTTTCAAGATTCGAATAATAATTTCGCATATCCTCCTGCGAAAAATCCGATGGCTTTAGTGAAGTATCATTCTGTGAATTCGAGTTTACGAATTCCACTTCATACACGTTTCCGTATTCCTCATTTGCCGTAAAGATAAAACGGTTGAAAAGAAAGTCTCCTTTTTCCCCTTGCATATAGCAGTAGGAATAGTATATATCTCTACCGTTCGGATCGTCCCCGTATTGGGTCTCCATTGCTGTGTATGAATGATAAAAACCCTTCTCGAAATAATCCTGCACCAGGGCCTCGGCATATGCGATCCGCTTGCCTGTAAGATCTTTTATGAGCGCATATAATTCAGAGATATCGCTATCTCCGGACATCGGGTCTTTCGTCGTACTTTCCGGCACAGTCCCCGTTTCCGTTTCGGAAGGAGCCGGATCGGACGATGGTTCAGTAGTCACTTCCGGTGTTTCAGAAGTATCCGTCGTAATTTCAGGATCTTTTGAAGCAGAAGTCACTTTCGAATCTTCGGTCACAATAGACGATGTATCAGACTCCGGCTTTTTACTGCAGGAGACAGCGGACAGGACCAGTGATATGGAAAAGATAATTGCCAGAAGTTTTTTCATTTTCTATTCCCCCGATCCATTTGATTATACTATCCCTGCTGCCCTCTCTGCTAGTGTAATCTCACAGTATTAGTGCTAGAGTTTGTCCGCTTTTACAGGGCTTCCGGGCGTGCTAATCTAAAATCACAAAAAGTATAGATAAAGATCTTGAGGAGGATCGATAGAAGGAAAGTAAGCCGACGCGATGGTACTCGCATCGAATCCTGTAATGTGAGGAGGAGAAAGTCATGGCAACTGTCGAACGAATTTCTAAAAAGAAGATCAGACGCAGAAAAAAGATGACCAAAGGGGAACGCATCTTCTCTGTATTTGCCTGGAGTTTCTTCATACTGGTCTCGCTCCTGATCGTCTATCCGCTCCTTCATATGATTGCTTTATCCTTTAGCGACAAATACGATCTGGCCCACAGTGGAGGTCTCTACCTGATTCCGGGAAGCCCGACGCTCGAAAACTACAAGGAATTCCTTTTCAACCGGATAAATGTCCCTCAGGCGTTCCTTGTCACTACCGCAAGAACGGTCTTAGGAACCATCACGGCGCTCCTGGCCAATGCATTCCTTGCTTATATCCTCAGCCGGAAAAAATTCCTTTTTAAGTCCGGTCTTTCCCTGTTCTGGATCTTCACTATGTATGCAACCGCCGGATGGGTCCCTATGGTCGTAATATTCAGACATCTTCATTTACTGAACAGCTTCTGGGTATACATCATCCCCGGCATGGTCAGTGCTTTTCATGTCCTCGTCATAAAAACATATATGGAGAATATCCCGGATTCGCTCGAGGAATCGGCCCAGCTCGAAGGCGCAGGGCATCTGAAAATATTCTGGAGCATAGTGAGCCCAATCTGTAAACCGGTGTATGCTGCGATCGCATTCTTCATTGCGGTAAGTCACTGGAACTCCTGGTTCGACGCCTTTTTATTCAATCGAATGGCGCAAAAATACACGACTCTGCAGTTCGAGATCATGAAGTATCTGACCTCTATTTTTTCGGCTCAGACCGGCACGATATCGAGGAATGCCGTAGTGATCGAGGAGGTCCATAGACCCGCAGTTCAAGCGCTTATCCCCGCCGCCTGTGTTTTGACGATGCTTCCTGTCATCATCCTCTATCCGTTTTTCCAGAAGCACTTCATAAACGGACTTCGGATCCGCGGCGTGAAGGATTGAGGCAAGATCGAAAGTAGCGTGAATCATTGAGGTCGTAGCGAAAACCGTCTTATTCGTTTAAATGTGAGGAGGAGGAAGTCATGGCAACTGTTGAACGTGTTTTCAGAAAGAAAATAAGACGCAGAAAAAAGATGACAAAAGGGGAACGCCTCTTCGCCATATTCGCATGGACTTTCTTCATTTTATTTTCGATCGTGTCTGTCTATCCGGTCCTTCATATTGTCGCGGCATCATTTAGCGGCATGTATGATCTGTACTACAGCGGAAAAGCTTTTCTGATCCCCAAAAGACCGACGATCCAAAGCTACGTGGAAATTCTTTTCCATCGGAGCAACATCAGGCAGGCGGCTCTTATTACTATCGGGAGAACGGCGCTGGGAACTGCTGCTGGGCTCCTGGCCAATGCATTCCTTGCTTATATCCTCAGCCGGAAAAAATTCCTTTTTAAGTCCGGTCTTTCCCTGTTCTGGATCTTCACTATGTATGCAACCGCCGGATGGGTCCCTATGATCGTAATATTCAGACATCTTCATTTACTGAGCAGCTTCTGGGTATACATTCTTCCCTGCATGATAAGTGCTTTTCACGTCCTCGTCATAAAAACATATATGGAGAACATCCCGGATTCGCTGGAGGAATCGGCCCAGCTCGAAGGGGCGGGGCATCTGAAAATATTCTGGAGCATAGTGAGTCCGATCTGTAAACCTATGTATGCCACGATCGCATTCTTCATTGCAGTTCAGCACTGGAACTCCTGGTTCGACTCCCTTTTATACAACCGGATGGACTATAAGCTCTCCACGCTTCAGTACGAACTGGTAAAGTATATGACCGCTACTGTCTCGTCTCCTACGTCGACGAATATTCATAGCCCGTCAGATCCCGCAGTCAATGGTATCACACCGCAATCTATCTCCGCTGTCGTCTGTGTTTTGACGATCCTTCCCGTCATCATCCTCTACCCGTTTTTACAGAAATACTTCGCAAACGGACTACGGATCCGCGGCATAAAGGATTGAGGTCAAAGAAAAACCGGCTCATGCCGTTCATTTCAAATAGAGGCAGAAAACCAGTGTCATGACCAGCTATTAAACTTCACGCGCTCGGAGAAAGCCTTCTTACTCGGCGCATGAAAATCGTCAAGTGCCCGTCCCACGGGAAGGATACAGACGACGTCGTATTCCTCCGGCACATGAAGGATCGCACCGATCTTATCGCAGATCCTATCCTCGTCCGTGATGTGTCCCTCGTACCAGCAGCTCTGATAGCCCAGTTCCACGATGGCCAGAAGCATATTCTCGATGGCCGCCGAATAGTCCTGGATCGCGAAACAGCGGTCGCGATAGGCATTGATCCGTCGCGTCAGGACAACGATCATGGCAGGCGCCGTCTGTGCGACCGGCGGATCCAGCACTCCCTTGATTTGATCGAGCACTTCTTTGTCGTCCACGATCACCACATCCGTAGTCTGCTTGTTGCATCCGGACGGAGCGTCGATCCCTGCAGATGCGATCGCTTTAAGGTCTTCCTTCGGGACTTTTTCGTCGGCAAAAGCACCTCGGTAGCTGTGTCTTGCAGCGATCGTCTGAAGGGCGCTTCTAAGTCCCATGATGTAGATCTGGCACGGGTTCGCCTCGTCCCAGACGCTCTCGATGACTTCCATTTCCTTAAAGCCCAGGCTCTTATAGAAAGCATTCGTGATGTCGTAATCCTCGTACATGCCCTCCTTCACGGTCTTGACCTGGATGAAGGAAAATCCCTGCTGCACCGCATAGTCTTTCGCCGCGGCGAAGAGACGGCGGCCGTAGCCTTTTCTATGGCAGGTCTTCAGGACACCCATCACGGCCAGCTCCATCGTGGCATCGCCCGTCTGCTTCAGGCAGAGAAACCCCACAGGTTTTTCTTCCTCGCATGCCGCCCAGAAGGGCCAGTCCACACATTCACGGATATACTGCTCACGGCTCTCCTCGACTTCGAACCACTCCGGAAGGGCCTCCAGGATCGCACGGGCAATCGATTTCTTTTCATTCTCATCAGTAATAAATCTAATCATAGTACCTCCTCAGTACTTTATTGTGGCACCCCACCGGGGCCATCGGATGGATCCTCATAAACCGATGAACTGCTTCCTCATTTCTTTCCCTCTTTTCTCGAAACGATCATCAGATGTTCCGTATGTGTCAGAAAATCTTCTTTATCGCAGAAGCGGATCGCGTAGTCATACCAGGCCAGCCGGATCTTTCTCGGAGTCTCCGCCAGGAGACGGCGATATGGCGCAAGGATACTCTCCTGACCGAATATCTTTACCGTCGTAAGACCCGGGATCTTTCCGATCAGTTTCTTCGCGTCGGGAATGGTCGTCATATACGAATAGGTAAAAGCGTCTAAAGCCAGACTCTCGTCCCTTGCGCAGGCCTCATAGACCGGCTTCTCATGTTCCCGGCAGATGCTTTCCCGCAGGTCCCGAAGGCCATATACCACGCCCCCGAAAAGCAGGATAAAGCTGGTAAAAAGAAGTCCGCCCGGCTTTAGGACACGCTTGGCTTCCGTTAATGCCCGGATCCGGTTCTTCTCGCTAAGAAGGTGATACATCGGTCCCATGAGGAATACGACGTCGAAAGTGTTATCGGAAAAGCGCGACAGGTCCATGGCGTCGCCCTGCATCGCCGTGAAACGCACGCCATACTGATAAGCCTTTTTCTTGGCGAAGCGTATGTTCTCCGGACTTAGATCGAAAAGGGTCACCTCGTGTCCCTTCTTGGCATAGTACACCGAATAATGCCCCGGGCCGCCTCCGATATCGAGGATCGTGGCACCTTCCGGGATCATCTGGTCCATCATGTGGACGGTGATATATTTCTCATATGGGTGGTCTTTCTGCAGCCGGTCCCATTCCTTTTTCGGGTGGCTGTCATAATATTCCTGAATGATTTCTTTCTGCTCTTTCATATATTTCCTCCGTCGGTCTTTCAGAAACGCTCTTTTGGAGGATCACCTTCATGCGTTTCTTACAGGACCTCGGTCGTTACCGTTTTTATGTCCTCTTTTGTGTTCTTTATGGCGATCTGAAAAGCATCTTCGTAGATCACTTCTCCCGGTAGTTCCGTACACTCTGTCCGATAGAGTTTGACGCCGTATTTCCTGCACATATTCCGATAGAAGTCCATCTGCTGCCAGATCCCGTTTCCTTCTTCCGTGTCCTTAAACCAAGTCGTAGCATTATCCGGATTCCCCTGCTCATAAAAAGGCGGAACCGGAAGGATCTCCTCGAAATAGACTCTGTTTTTCCAGTACTCTTTTTCTTCCTCTTCCGTCAGGAGCTTGGCCTCCACCAGCTTCCAGACCGCCGTGAAGATCCCTCTCGGCTGCTGGGTAAGATATGCAATATCTTGCGTGTGTACTCTGTAATAAAGCATAGATTTTTCTCCTTTTTCTTTTCCGTTCAAAGAAAAAGAAACTATAAAAAAATAGTACCAAACCCTATGCCAAAATAATAGAGCCCGACAGTATAACGGGACCCAGGGAAAAAACGGATCTGAAAAGATACAGGTGCTTTTAGAGAAGAGTCAGGAGAAGCGACATCACGGGGATCGTGAAGATGCAAAGGATCGTGGAAAGAAGGATGCAGTTCGCACTCATTTTCTGCTCTTTTCCATGGATCTCGGCCATGTTCAGAATAACGGACGCGCAGGGTACGGAGCCCAGGATAAAAAGGCTCGCCTTAAAGGCATACGGCACCGGAAGGACGAATGCGACCGCAAAAGACAGCAGCGGGAACAGCAGCAGTTTTCCGGCACAGATCATGTACACGAACGGCTCAGAGAAGAGCTCCCTGAACCTGATCGTCGAGAGGCGGATACCGAGGATCAGCATGCATACCGGCGTCGTCATCTTCCCGAGAAGGACGATCCCGTCACTTACTTTTCCCGGAAAATATTTCTGCACACCCGCGATGTAAAGAAGTATCCCCGCAACAAGCGAAAGCACGGCCGGATTGATGACCGCCGAACGGATCGAGATGTATTTTTTGTCCAGCGTCAGGCAATAGACCGCCGCCGTAAAGACCAGGATATTCATCGAGATCACATAGACCGACGAATAGCAGGCGACCTCCGGATGATCCGGCAGCAGCGCCTGGATAAGCGGCATTCCGAAGAATCCGCAGTTTCCGAGTGCGGAACCGATGGCCAGCATCCTGTATTTGTTGATGTGGAATTTCTTCCGGAGGATCAGGTAAAGCGACAGGAGAAATGCGACCTCGACCGCAAATGAGACGAGGAAGAAAAGTCCCATATCGCGAAGTGCCGCCCAGGAAAACTCTATGGAGAAGAAAGAAGAGATGATCATGCACGGCGAAAGCACGTAGATCAGCACCGACGACATCGTGGAAAGATGATCCGCCACGGTTTTCTTCGCTTTGCCCAGAAGGTATCCCGGGAACATATACATCAGCGCGACAAATACGCTTATAAATGCGACTTTAAATGCAACCATATAATCCTCGCTTTTGAATACTCGAAGATTATAGCGTATCGGGAGAATTATTCAATTCCTATTCTTATCGGAAAGTATCCATATTCTGCACAAAATCAGGATCAGAAAAGTTCATCCAGCAGGATATAGTAGTTGATCCGATCCCAGTCCGGCGTTATCCCGAGCTCCTCGAAAAGCACTTCCGGCCGGATGTCCGGATAGACCTTTCCGCCCCATGTCCCGTCGGCGTTATGCTTCAGGCTGCGGTAGCAAAGAGCGATGTCCATCCATCTATCGCCGGTTCCGGTATTGCCGAGATCGATGAATCCGCTGAGTTTTCCGTCCTTGATAAAGATATTCGGCAGGCAGAAATCCCCGTGCGTGAGTACAGGCTCGTAGGAAGGCTTGTTTTCCATAAGCCAGGAAAGAAGTTCTTCCGCATCTTTAAACCCGCCTTCGCCGAAGGTCTCCGGCTCCGCATCGCTCAGGTCCACCAGATCGTGTTCCACCCGGTACTTCGCCTCATCTAGAACCGCATCCAGATCCTGCTTTCTCGGACAGTCGGAAATATCGACGCTCCAGAGAAGTTTCAGAGCATCGGAAAGGACCCGGATCATCTCTTTAGGATGTTCCATATAGTACGGATCGCAGGCCACTTTTCCCGGGATCCTGCTCATCAGAAGATACCTGTATTTCTCATCTTTTTCGTAAGCGAGGACTTCCGGCACCGGAAGCTTTCCTTTAAGATACCGCATCACCTCGACGGTCTTATCCTGATCCTTCAGAAACGGCGCAGCTTTCACGCCGGCCGGATCCGCGTCCGGGCAGTTCTCCAGAATGCGCGGCTCACACTTCAGGACACAGTCATCGAAGAGAAAGATCTTCGATCCGGACTTACCCAGATCGTCGATCCGGAAATCTTTGCCGGATACTTTTTCCCTGATAGCATCCGGAAGCTCCGAAAGAAGGATCTCCCGGAGCGCCGTGTATTCACGATAGTACATGCCTCTCCGCATCTCGTCCTTGCCGTCATATTCCGCATGGGTGGAAAAGATCGAAAGGATCTCCCCGAGAGGGATCCACCTCGGCTCCATACCCACTTCGATCTCCCTTTCAGTCAGATGGCGCTCCGTCTCACCGGTAATTTCACCAAGAAAATACTTATTGGGCCATTTACAGTCTTCGTAGTATTCGTCGAGTTCAAGCACACAGGAAGAGGGACGGATCACGACACCGCACTCTTCCGAGACTTCACGAATCACGCATTCTTCTTCGGTCTCATCCTCTTCGAGGCCTCCGCCGGGGAGCATCCATTGATCCGTCTTCGTCTCATAGGACATAAGGATCTTTCCGTCTCTAATGATCACGGCACGGCACCCTGTCCGGCTCTTCGTCCAGTTACCGAAGTAATTGTCTCCGACTATCTCCAGAATTTTCATGCTTTTTCTTCCCATTCTTCCTTCCCAGGCAATAGCCGATCCGTCTCTAAAAGCACTGTTCCGCAATGTTTCATATTCAATTCTCCTCTTCTTTTATATGCACTTTACTATTCAATAACGAAAGCAGGCACGCGATTCCGAAGGAAACAGAAATGATCCCGGCAAAGAGATAGGTCATGGTCATATACATGCCGATGGTAACCAGGATCACAAGCACGATATTCGTGACCGTTTGTCTTATCCGGGATATGTTCCTGTTATCATCTTTGCCAAGCATCTTTATCAGAGTCCTTTTCTATGGTTTTCCGGAGAACAGAATATCGAATGCAGATTCACCGTACTTCATACTACCATCCTCACAAAGCCCACTTCCTCGAGCTGCCGGACATATACGCACAATCTCTCGTAAAGCGGCTCCGCCTCGTCACCGAATTTTTCCGAAACAAGTTGTCCGATATCGTATACAGTGCTTTTTCCGTCGATAGATAAGAAGATAAAACTCCCCATGCCCTCAAGCTTGATATGCGACACAGAAGGCTGCTTGAAGAAGCGCTGCGCGATCCTGTTCGTGAAGCCTTTATTCTCCATATCCACCGTCACCACGCCTTCCTCCGACGTGGAAAAAGCAACGCCCGGCATTTTCTCGTAAATACGATCCAGGAAATTCTCTTTTTTCGGCATGCAGTACCTACCTGTCCTTCTTACTTCTTGTCCTCTTTCTTATCCTCAGAAGCCTCAGACGAAGCCGGTTTCTCCTCTTTTACACCCGCTTTTGCAACAGCTTTCGCCGGCTTTTTTCCGGACATGAGAAGAACCATCGCACCAAGAGCGATCAGCACGATCAGCGACGTTACATTTCCGGTGGGAATATGGGAACTTACATCGATCTTTTCAGCGACATTTGTCACCGTCAGGATCGCAAGAAGTACTCCAAGTATACCTTCACCGGCAATCAGGCCGGAACAGAAGAGAATGCCCTTACCGGACTCATCCTTCTGCTTGCCGTTTCTCTTGTCCACGATCCATTTGATAAGACCACCGAACATGATCGGAGCGGAAAGTTCCAGCGGGAGATAAAGACCGATGGCGACCGGAAGCGCAGAAACACCGAGGAACTCGATGACAATAGCAATAAAGACACCGATGAAGATCAAAGCCCACGGGAGATTTCCGTCCATAACGCCCTCGATGATCATCTTCATCATCGTGGCCTGCGGAGCCGCCAGCTTATCTGTGCCGAAACCGAATGCAGAATCCAGAAGGATCATGACACCGCCGATGGCAAGCGCTGCGGCGATCGTACCCATGATCTCACCGATCTGCTGTTTCTTCGGTGTTGCACCCAGGATGTAACCGGTCTTGAGGTCCTGTGAAGTATCACCGGCCATACATGCCGCGATGCAGATGATCGAACCGATCGCAATGGCACCGTGCATACCATGCACACCGACATCGCCGGTAAGTTTCAGGCAGAAAGTCGCGATCAGTACCGTTGCAATCGTCATGCCGGAAACCGGGTTATTCGAGCTTCCGACAAGACCGACCATTCTCGAGCTGACCGCACTGAAGAAAAATCCGAAGAAGACAACAAGGAGTGCGCCGAAGATCGTGACCGGGATCGCCGGAAGGATCCAGATCAGAATGATCAGAACAGCAATCGACACAAGTACGAAACGCATGTCCAGATCCTGACTCGTACGATCCACAGAGGCCTTTCCTTTCGCGCGTTTCGAGATCCCCTTCATGGAACCGGTAAACGCTTTCACGATCGTCGGGAAAGTCTTGATCAGGCTGATAATACCGGCCGCCGCAACCGCACCGGCTCCGATATATTTGATATAACTTGCCCAGATGGCAGATGCGCCGCCTTCTGCATAAAGTTCCGCGACCGAGACACTCGCCGGATACATAACGATATCCGTACCGAAAGTTACGATCGCCGGGATCAGGACGAACCAGCCCAGAAGACCGCCCGCAAACATGTATGCGGAGATCTTCGGTCCGCAGATATAACCGACAGAGATCAGCGCCGGATAGATCTCCGTAGAAAACTCCGTCTTCAGAGCAGAGATCTTAAACGTAACTACCGACTTCACAGCACAAAGTCCGTCAGCGAAAAACTTGACGATAGCACCCAGCGCCATGCCGATGAACACAGACTTAGCAGAAGATCCGCCCTCCTCGCCGGCCAGCAGTACTTCTGCACAGGCAGTGCCTTCCGGATACGGCAGCACGCCGTGCTCCTTAACGATCAGGGCACTGCGGAGAGGCACCATGAAAAACACACCCAGAAGTCCGCCCACCAGAGCGATCACCGTGATCGAGATCAGCGAAGGCTTGTCCATAACGCCTTCCTTTGCCCATATGAAAAGCGCCGGCATCGTGAAGATCGCACCCGCGGCCAGCGACTCACCGGCGGAACCGATGGTCTGTACCATGTTGCTCTCCAAGATGGAATCTTTGCGCATGATGATCCTTATGATCGTCATTGAGATTACTGCTGCAGGTATCGAAGCCGAAACAGTCAGTCCGACTTTCAGTCCGAGATACGCATTTGCTGCGCCGAAAACAACCGCAAGCACGATACCCAGAATGATCGATGCCGGTGTCATCTCCGTCGTGACTTTGTCAGCAGGTATATACGGTTTGAATGGCTTTTCCATGAAACTATCCCCCCACTCGTATAATACTTCGATTGTATCACACAACCGCTCTCCACACATCCCGAGAAGTCCCCGGTTCCGCTTGATTTGATCATGATGACAGCCAGCACACCTGCTATTCCGAAAAAGATAAGAGTCGCTTTATTAAAGCCTGGAGATCAGATCGTCTCCGGCTTCTTCGAACGTGTCAAACACACGAGGATTCGTCTTTTGACCTCGTTCTCCATAAAAGACCTCCCATTTTCCGTCGTCACGTTTCAGCAGATTGAAACACTCCTCACAGTAAGGCGTCACCCCGATCAAAACAATATGGTCGGGGATACCCTTTCTCCGAAGCCTCTTGTGAAAAGCCCGTATTCTCTCTTCTTCCACATCGACCAGTTGACTTAAGTACGGATAGTCGAATCTGGATCGTACATTCGGGTTCTCGTCCTTGATCCCCTTACTCTTCCGATAGAGGATCAAGATAACCGTAATCACCATCATCACGAAAAAGACGACTGCCATCATCAGGCACAAGGCTCGGCACAGACTCCAGGCCATAAAACTTTGTTCGGGAAGTTTGTCGAATATGATCATCATCACTACCGCGACAAAAGAACTCACCCCTTCAAAAATCGCGAGCCGCACATAGCGTTTCCGATAGTCCCGAAGCCAGAAAAAATAGAGGAAAAACAAAGCAATAAACACGATCATGATCAACGTTTCTATTTGCTTAACGCTCATTTCCGTCCTCCTTGTTTTATCAAAACTCCTTACCGTCTTTCATGTGTGTACTGATATTCACATGTGTTATTCCGTTTCTCAACTGTATCAGACTGTCGCGGGTAATAACGTATTTAGGATAGTTGTCCCGTATGGATTCCAATGGTCTGTATTCCCTGTTTTCTGTCTCGATGCTGCTTAGGATCGTCATGGCAACCTGAATGTATGCATACTGCATCATTTGTTTTCGGATAATGAAATCACATTCAAGTTTTCCTATTCGGCCCACACTTACATCGTATCCTTTAGACTTGGCGTAGATATATGTTATATTCTCCAGTACAGGACCATAATTGATTCTGTTGTCGGTATTCGTGGCAAAGTAGAAACCAAGATCTGCCAGATAGTATTTCTGTTCTCCGGAAATCGACCTGCGAGACTTAAGATCAAACCTCTCGCATTTATGAATTATCTTTGCATCGATCATGACCTGAATGTATCTGTTCAATGTCTCTCGAGTAATATCGCTTCCCGCTTTATGTAGATCTTCCAAGATATTAGTTAGACTGGTGGTTGCGCCAAAATTGTTAATAATATACCTTTGAACAATATTGAATACAGATACATTGCGTATCTTAACCCTCTTTCTGATATCTTTCTCAAATATCTCCGTTACTATTCCATTTATATAGGCTCTTTTGTCCTCAGGAGAAGTATAAGTTAAAGCCTTTGGAAATCCACCTTCGATGAGAAACTTATCAAATTCGACTTCTGTACTGACATCTACAGGAAGTTTTAGAAACTGCTTCATTCCAACATATTCATCGAAAGTCAGCGGAAACAACTCAAATTCCAGATAACGTCCCGTTAGTTTGGTAACAAGCTCGCCGCTAAGAAGATAGGAGTTAGAGCCGGTTATGAATATGGAATAGTCATCTTCTTCCCGAAACGCATTGATGACTTCTTCGAATCCGACGACATTTTGTATTTCATCAATAAAGAGATACTTTGCGCCTTTAGCTGTACAAAGACTTTCGATTACAGATTCAAGTTCATCTGCAGTTTTTATGCTTTTGAATCCTCGTTTATCCAGATTCAAATAAACGATGTTCTCTTCTTTGATGCCTGACGATCTAAGTTCTTCTGCAATAGTCTGCATAAGACAGGATTTACCACATCTTCTTACGCCTGTGATGACTTTGATCAGATCTGTTTCGTGGTAGAAGGCTCGGATCTTGCGAAGATAGTTTTCTCTATGATACAGCTTCATAACTTATCCCTCCCTTGAAAGAATATTAACACCAATCTTGTATTATTTCAATGTTAACGCAGTACTTTTTTAAATAAGCACAAAATATACTGCGTTAAACTGCAAATAACTAATATCGCACATGCAAAACTGCAACAAAAAAACCCGTGATGGGGTAAACATCACGGGTCATATATCAACGTTCAGCAAATAACTGTCTTCTGAAGACTGACGAACTCACACGAATTCAGTTTTATACATCTACACAGATATAAATATCCATGTACCCTGTTCCGTCTTTCTCATATTCGTACTCGAAACAGCCAAGAACGTTATCGTCCTGCCTGCCCTTGATGCTATTTGCTTCCAGGTATTCCATGATATGCTTATATCCGACAGGGATACGTTCGAACGGCTGCACCATCGGATCTTTTACCGTGATCACCGCATAGTCGGCTTCACTGTTATCGCAGTATTCCACGCCTTCGCAATTCGTCCGGAAACCATCAGGAAGAACATAAGCCGCCGAATACCCGTGCATGCCGAAACGCATGGCCTGCTCCTGGGATACAAACGGGAAATCCCATCCGATCAGCTTCGCATTCGAATCAGAAGCAAGAAGGCCGCTCTTTTCCGCCCAATTTCTCATATGACTCAGCACGTCATCTTCCGGATTCTGTGAGATAACAGCATACTTCGCCATCTGGAAAGCCGGTACTTTCCGGATCGTGACATCGGAATAGATCTCCCCTTTAGAAGTCAGATCTCCTCTGACCAGTTCATCCATATTACAGGAAAACAGAGAACACATCTCCACCAGCTTGGGAAGTTCCGGAGTCACTTCGTCCGACTCCCACCGGGAAATGGTCTGTCTGCTGACACCCATCTTCTCTGCAAGCTGGTCCTGCTTCAGCTTGTTGATCTTACGCAAATATTGAATATTCTTTCCTAAACTCATTCTGGAATCTCCTTATCTTTGTAGATTATTCTGTCGGCCGAAACAGTGTAGTCGGATCTTCCTGATCCGTGATGTCATTATGTCATATGGAGATTTACATGTACACCAATCAGAAAGTGCTTTTCAAGAAGATCATGTCGCACCGGCTTTACATTAAACACAAAAGAAAAAACCTGAACATCCACTGGGAGACATTCAGGATTTGGCGGAGAAGGAGGGAGTCGAATTAGAGACAGAAACTCCCAATCCGCACAATATGTTGAAAATAGGCACTTTCAGACCATGGAACAAGAAAGTTTTGTATTGGTCAGCCCACTTTTTCCATCGAATCTATTCCTAATTGTCATCAGAATTGTCGTCAGATTATCATTCCTGTCAACAAGGGCTAAAGGGTAATTTTGAGACGGCTCGGGGATCCCGGCCTGCTCATGCTCCCGTTAATCCCGTAGATCCTTAACATCTCCTGAAAGCCTTTACTCGCGTATTGGTTTCCTCTGTCACATTAATATTTCTGCTGAAGAAAAATGCGGAAATCTGCACAAAAATTAAATATATACATTGATTTATCATAACGGATGAAATATAATTCTACTGAAGAAAAGTGCGGAATTCCGCAACGGTATAAAATAAAAGGGCTTTGATATGGAAATAAAAAGAAACGTATACCTTGATAAACTGATTTCAAAAAAGCATAACAAACTGATAAAAGTGATCACGGGAATCCGCAGATGTGGCAAGTCATATCTGCTTTTTAACTTGTTTAAGGATCACCTTGAATCAGATGGTGTTCCCGATGACCATATAATTGAAATGGCGTTTGACCTTTATGAGAATATTGAATACAGAAATCCGGACGTTTTCTTCCCTTATGTTAAGGGACAGATTAAAGACAAGGAAATGTATTATGTCCTTTTGGATGAGGTGCAGCTGCTTAAAGAATTTGAGGCTGTATTAAACAGTCTGTCACGCATGAAAAATGTGGATGTATACGTGACCGGCAGTAATGCAAAGTTTCTATCGAAGGATATCATAACTGAGTTCCGTGGACGTGGTGATGAAGTCCATATGTTCCCTCTTACCTTCCGTGAATTTATGAGTGTTTTTTCGGGGGATAAGGATACGGGTTGGAAAGAGTATGTGATTTATGGGGGAATCCCTTTGGTTCTTGAATTTGCCACTCCTGATCAAAAGGTGAATTTTCTGAAAAATCTATTTGATGAAACATATATTTCGGACATCGTTGGAAGGAATAATGTTAGAAATAAGTCGGAACTGGAGGAGCTTTTAAATATTCTTTCATCGGCAATTGGTTCTCTTACAAATCCGAGCAAGCTGTCCGATACTTTTAAAAGCGTAAAGAATAAAACCATAAGTCAGAACACGATTAAGAAGTATATCGGATACTTTGAAGATTCTTTCCTGCTAAGCAGCGCATACAGATATGACATAAAAGGAAAGCGTTATATTGATACACCGCTAAAATATTACTTTACGGATCTGGGACTTCGCAATGCCAGATTGAACTTCCGGCAGGTTGAGGAAACTCATGCGATGGAAAATATCATCTTTAATGAGTTGCTTGTCAGGGGCTTTAATATTGATGTCGGCGTTGTGATAACGAACGAGGTTGATAAAACCGGAAAAAAGATAAGAAAACAGCGCGAGATAGATTTTGTCTGTAACAAAGGTTCGAAGCGGTATTACATCCAGTCGGCGTTGGCACTTCCTGATGATGCAAAGAAAGAACAGGAACAGAAATCTTTATTGCTGACACAGGATGGATTTAAGAAGATCATCATTACCAAGGATGCTATTGCTCCATTGTATAACGAAGACGGGATACTGGTTATGGGGCTATTTGATTTTCTTTTGGATGAGAACAGTCTTGAAATATAATAAAAGGATAGGTTCAACTATTCGTTCTTTATGATCTTTCATATCGTCTACCTCTCTAATGAAAGAATATGTAATCACAAGAAAGCTGCAACTCTTTTCGGCGTTTTGGCACAATATTTTTCGGCGTTTTGGCAGAAGCTATCAAACCTTTTCTGCAGCATTCAATATCATCTTCACTGACATTTATCTTTTACCGTAATTGTGGTCAAATTTGTGGTCAAACGACATTTGCACACAAAAGAAAAATCCTGAACATCCAATCAGGGACATTCAGGATTTGGCGGAGAAGGAGGGAGTCGAATTACGATGATTCCGCAATTTCTCGCCAATTACAACAAAAATTGGCCCTTTTGGTATGTTAAAGCGCCTCTTTTGGCATCAGTCAGTCCAACTATTCCATTATTGATGACCACAATTGTGGTCAAAACTGTGGTCAGAATCTTTCGACATGTTTTGCTTATCTGACTGTTTCTAAATTACCATCTACAAAACCAACGGCAATTCCTCCTACAGTCCATAAAATACTTTTATGATCGGCTTTATAAATCATATTTCTAAGCGAGGAAACAACTCGTTCTTGGGCTTTTTCCCAGTTCTCATCTTGCCATACAAACGGTTCTTCTCTAGTTCCAAAATTATCGATTTCATCATCTGTCCATTGGAGATTCAAATCATCAAAAGATAAAGTTCCTACAATTTCCATGGAAAAACAACCGATGTCATCCTCGTAAAGATTAAACACTAGTCCTTTAATATCTGAATGAGTTATCGTTAATAAACATTCATTTACGTAGTTTGTGAATTGACATTCAAAGCAACTATCCGTTGAAGTCATAGACATTCCTCTCATTGCCATAAAGAATAATTCCTATTGAACTTTATGAAAACTAAAACCTTCATATCCAGCTGATTTAATAATCTCGTAGAAGCGTTGACTCACATACAAAGGAACTGGATCTTTAACACATCTAAATATATCATATTGGGAGCATTCAGATTCTACAAAAACCGTTTTCATTGGGAAGAACATATACGCGTTATATTTCTCAAGGTATTTGTACATGCTTCTTTCCATATCATATGCTTCGATGAAATTCGATGTGTATAGCAGATAGAATCCGTGTTCTGGTAATCCTGACTTGTCATGTATAATTCGGAGAGGGAAAAATAGAACACCTCGAATATGTTCTTCCGTCAATAGATCTTTAACTCGTTCGTGGACTATTGGCCACCCATGTACATTATTCAAATAGTTGTATGATTGCAGGGAGTTATCAGTTTCGCAGAAAAAGACGACATCTTCCAGTAGTTCATTCAAGCCAGGTGAGAAATCTAGATGTGAACAGTCTCTTCCTACTTTTTTGCTTATTTCGGGGATATTTGATTTATATGCGTAAATATTCTGTTTTCTCGCATTAAATACTCTTTCGTAATAATCTACATCGCAACTCATTTTGTAAATGTTCATAATAACCACCTCTCAGAACTTTAATTCCATCCTGCTTTAGTTAACTTTTCTGGATGTTCCATAATATACTTTTTTACCAACTCGTCCCACATTTCAAGGAATGCCTCTGTATCACCGTCAGCCAAAGAATCAATACTTCTCATCATATCCAAAACCCAATCATGATACTTATTAGGATGTCTTCCTAAATGACTCATTTTTTCAATGTTCCAAGAACCATTAAGATCTAATCCATATTTCTCCAAAATACTTTGGAATTGACCAACATAATTTTTGTTTTTGTTGGTTGCAAAATGGTGATTCTGAAGAGGTTTCTGCACAAACTCGACTGTTTTTTCAACGATTTCCGGATCGCTCGAAATAGCTGCAATTATTGCAGCAACTATCTTATAAAAGAAATATATCAGCAAAAAGGCAAGTAAAACATTCACAAGTGTTTGAAGAACATACTGTAATAATCCCTGGGCAGAGTGGGCTTTCATTTCAGGGTCATTAATCAGAGTATCTCCCGTATATACTAAAGTTGAAACTATAATGCTTACGCAACCAAGTACCGTAATCATTTCAACTAGTGAACTCGATAGTCCGCTCGGATCGCAATACTTAACTGGATTGCTGTTTGCAAATAGATACTTGTGCAGACTCATCGGATCAGAAAGACCACCACCATAGGTATCCATGCTGGTAAAGGTACCTGTTGTCGGATCCATATATCTTGCTCTTAGGTAGTAGAGTCCGGTTTCATCTTGTTGTTCGCCTTGGAACCCGTAAGCGTTATCAGAATCTCCAGTATGCTCGATCCTATTCCCGAACGCATCAAAAATGTATTCGTCCGAGATATTTCCGTTAGCATCCGTAATTTCTCGCACGGAATTACCGCCATCGTATAAGTAATAATATGTATCCGCTCCACTTTCCCCGGATATCAACTCAAATCCGCGGGCATAGAAAGTAGATATTTCGCCTTTCTCAATGACAAGGTTTTGTGAGAGTCCTGAGCTATAGTCAAGAGTATAGTACGTCGTTACTCCGTTACTGGTCTTGGAAATGCGATCGCCGAGATAATTGTACGCATATGTCTCGGTAACCGTACCATCTACAGTATTCACAACCGCTTTGATCATTTGATTTCTGGAGTTATACTCGTAAGAAGCAATCAACATACCGTTATCGCTCTGCGCAACCAGATTACCGGCATCGTCATAGGTATATACAACCGTTCCAGCCTGAACCAACTGGTTCAGTTCGTTATATGTGTAGTTCGTAACAACTCCGTCTTTGTTCATTGCAGTACGATTCGAGTTCGAGTCGTAGAAGTAGGTGGTGACAGACGTTGTTCCGTTACTTTCAATCGTCTCTGACGTCAACCTCTGAAGATCGTCATAGGTGTAGGTCACTTTTCTGTTCAATTCCTGACAGATCAGTCTTTCACCGTTTTCTCCAAGTGTATATTCATAACTCGCAATGACTGTTCCGGCAGCATTCTTTGATACCTGTCCGACAAGAAGATTGTTATCGTTATACTCATAAGTGGTTGTAATGCCGTTCGGATATGCTGTTCCTTTTAGATTTCCGACTTCGTCGTAACTGTACGAAGTAGTATTACCATTCGCATCGGTAACGCTAGCTAGGCGACCCGCTTTATCATACGAATAAGTAACAGAACCTTCGGAACAGAAAACATCAGTAAGATACCCGCTCTCGTCGTAATAGTAGTATACTGTCTTGCCTCTTTCATCCGTCTTAGAAGCAAGATACCCCTGCTGGTTATACGAATAAGAAATATCTCCGTCCCGTGACTCAACTCGAATCAGTTGTCCTTTTCCGTTGTATACATAGGTAGTTATTCCTTCTCCGTCTTCCACAGAAGAGACTCTCCCGAGTTCGTCATAAGAATATAAGGTTTCGTTTCCTCCGAAATCAGTGCTGGATATTACCTGCCCAGCCGTGTTATAAGAAACGGTCGATTCGTTGCCCTTGGCATTTGTTGTCTTAACGAGTCTTCCATATTCGTCATAGGAATACTCCGTCTCGTTATCCAGGCTGTCCGTTACCTTGGTAAGATTACCAAGCTTATCGTACTCATAATTCCACGATGCTCCTGACGGATCAGTAACCTTGACAAGTCTGTCCTTAACATCATAATCGTACGATGTTGTGTTGTTCTCAGCATCCGTGCACGTCTTTAATCTGCCACGAACGTCGTACGACCAGGTATTCGATGTTCCATCCGGGTAAGTGACTTTCGTCCTGTTTCCACCATCATCGTACTCAAAGAAATATGTATTCCCGTTCGCATCTGTAACGGAAGAAATAAGTCCAAGATCAGAATAGTCATAGGTGGTTGTGTTTCCGAAAGGATCCTTTACCTCTGTGTTTCTGCCAATAGCATCATACTTATAAGAAGTTACTCCACCAAGGCTATTTGTGACATATATCGGTTGGTTGTTTGCATCGTACTCATAGGATATTATCGCCCCGGTCGAGTACTTCTTCTCAACAACATTGCCAACCCCGTCATACTTGAAATCGACGCCATTACCGAGTCTGTCCTCTGCATGAACAAGCTGATTCTCCGCGTCATATTCAAAAGACTCTGTGGTGTTGTCTGGATAGGTAATTTGAGTACAATTTCCGTATATGTCGTACGAATACTCAGTTTTGCGGTTTAGATAGTCGATGCTGCTTGTCATATTTCCGACAGCATCATATGTGTAGATCTCATAAGTCCTGTCGGGATATGTTTTCTTGGTGACATTCCCATAAAGGTCGTATTCGTACGATGTAGTCAAAGATTTTCCGTTAGTTGTAACCGTTCGTTCAGAGATCAGATCCTGCTCGTTATACCTGAAAGCAATAACAAGGCCCTCGGAATTTGTCATCTGTTTGACTCTTCCGGAATCATCATAGACGCAATTATATAGAAGTCCTATACTGTCCGTAACACTCTTCAGATTGCCATCTGAGAAATATTCAAAGGTTTCTGTATTCCCCAAGGAATCTGTCGCATTAAGGATATTCCCATGTTGATCATATGACATACCAAGAATATCAAGATCACACTGGGTTACTGATGTCATGAATCCATCTGGAGTATAAGAACACGACATGGTTCGTCCCAAACTGTCGGTAACAGAAAGCAGATCCCCATCAGCGGAATACTCATAATACGTCGTACTTCCCTTTGCATCTGTCTTGGATTCTACATGGCGATTCTCGTCGTACGTCGTATAAGTTGTTCTTCCCAGAGCATCCTTAACGGAAATGACATTTCCCCAATCATCGTATTCGTATGTGGTTGAATAACCTAAACGATTTGTCACAACCTCAACCTTGTGATCTTTATCAAGGACGTGATCAAACTTGATTTCGTTTCCGTCTGCGTCAATCGTACTTATCAGGCGGCCATCCTCGTCGTAGATATTCTTTGCGACACGATGATTCAGCGGATCGATAATCTCTTCCAGATAGTGAGACGGATCCGTCTTGTATCTGAAGGATGTGGTGTTATTTGCGCGGTCAACTAAAGATGTTAAATCGCCATTCTCGTAGGAGTACGATACACTTTGAGTACCATCAGAAATAGAGGTGATCTTACCTTCTTCGTCCCGGACTATCTCAATTCCGGATCCGTCTGAATAGAATACACCGTCATCAGTAATCTCGATAGTCCGTCCATATGTATCTTCCACCTTGTAGAGACCACTATGCAGATTAAAGTAATACTTCACACCATCTCTGGTTGTAAGGAGGAAATTCTGAGGATTCCAGGTAGAATAACTACTGTCAAGAATTGTTTTAGAAGGTTTTTCATAGGACAAGCCTTCACATTTGTCAAGAATCGTCAGCTTATCGCTTTTCCCAGACTTGTTGATGAAACATGCAGATACTGTTCCCATCGGTGCGTCAATCCATTTTTCAGGAGAAAGCGATAATTCGAATGTCTCCGAGTGCCCATTTCCCCAATCGATATAAATCTCATGAGCATGCTCGGGCTTCCAGTAATTAAGTGGAACCGCGACAGTCGTATGTTTTTCATATCCCCATCCAGAGGAAAGATCGCCTGAGACGGATATTCTCGGGCCGCCAATTGTCATTTCCCAGCCATATCCGAAATCTCCAAGTTCGTCTCTTCGCCTGGAATCATACGTTCTATAAATCTGGAGAGGAAAATTGTTGAGGCCGGTGGAAAGGTCATTGAACGATATAGAATAGTTTCCGATCTTTGCGTTTCCACAGACAAGTACTGTGACCTCGTCATAGAGACCACAACCGTCAGAAGCATATGCCGTCACTTTGACCAGATAGTAACCATTTACGAGCAGTGTCGCATCCAGCGTTCCGAGTGCTTCATCTATCACTTCTGAAGTTCCAGTACTTGTATAAACAGCCACATCAGAATTCACAGGATACACTTCAAACGTATATCGATCCAGAAGAGTTCCGGAAACCGTGCCAACAATATCAGTTACGAAGGATACTTCCATGCCTTCCTGTTCATTATCAACATCTACAAACAGTTCTTCGTCAGTATATTCTATCGGTGTTACCGTGGGTGTCGGGCTAGCAGTCGGCTGATCCGGATATAGAATTGCATTTTTGTCATACTCGAAAGTCTTGTACACCGTTATGACTCTGCCGCTCTCAAGAGTAATGACAAGCCTTAAGTACACACTTCTATCAGGAAGATCATCGAAATCAATAAAACCGATGCTCTCATCGTTCTTATTTCCTTCTCCCTCAGAAACAATGGTCCAGAAATCATCCGTTGTGTTATGTCTATAGAGTATGTATTCCGAATCTTCTGTTATATCAATCGTCCCGAATACATCCATACCATCAATGGTAAGCGTATTTCCTGTAATATCTGCATCAATAACTGGATCAGGTATCAGTGTGATCTCAATTAACTCGCTTGATAAAACCTCGCCCTCGGAAGAGATTGAGACAAACAACGTGTAATCTCCTGTCGTCAGTTCGCCAGTATCTATCGTTGTAATTGATGAGAAGTAACTGTTAGGTGCCCTTTCATCACTGAATACAGTTGCGTCTTCCTCATTTAAGAGCAATATACTTAATGTATCGGCATCGATACTGTTTATCCGTCCGAATACATCAATCTCTTCACCTATGGTAAATACATCTTCGTCTGCAGGTGAGAGTATCTCGATATCGCTTTCATGGCTTCCGTGTATTGCAGGATACGGATCAAATTCTATGCCGCGATAGATAAACTCTGCGGGATCCCATCCGCCGTCTCCACTTAATTCGATATCAAACCGATGTGTTCCGCCAAACAGTTCTTCAAGATCGATATTAAGCATCAAGGTTGGGGTATTCGGTTTTTGTACATTACCCTCTGTATCGTATGGCGCTACATATACATACAATATCTTGTCATGTCCGTCGTATTCGAACCATATCTCATGCACACTTCCGGACTCTCTGAATCCAAGATATTCAGAGTAGCAGTATTCATGCATCATGTCCCCATTAAGACTGATGCCTATGGAAGAATTTGAAGGTTCTGTGCCGAACTGCCATTCTCCCTGTCCATATGGATCTTTCCAGTAGTGATTACTGCTCGGCAGAATATCTATGTGTATGGTAAAAGAGCCGTTTTCTTTTCCCGTATCAGGGTTGAAAAACGTTATGTTTGAACAATTGCCGTCATTGGGGCCGCAGTTGACGGTATATGTGAATCTGCCCGAGAATGAATAGTCCTGTGAAAACTCACTTACCCTATTACTATAAACGGCTGTGTCCGTGCCAAAGAGTTCCGAAAGCGATACCGCATTCTCTCTGATGCTCGGACTGCATTCCGTTGTTGTCCAATCGTTCCTGTCATAGCGTCTTATATAATCGTATGTTGCATCACCCATGGACAATATCTGATATCGGTCCTGCTCTTCCAGAGGATAGTCGTACGGAAGAAGTGTTGTAAAAGGAGTTTGTGCTATCTCAAAACCGTGAAGTATAAGATCTGTATCTTTGTCTGCGTCCTTGGATACAAATCCCATATAAAGATTTGTTTCTCCGTCAAACAGTTCTTCAAGGTCTATATCGAGCGATATCAGAGGTTTCTCATGCTTATAGATATGTCCGTACTGATTTATCGTACATACGTAAACACGCAGTGTTTCTCCGTCGTAATCTATCCATGCATCGGTTATCTTATCCGTTTCTCTCATATCAGGATAATCTGCTACTGCATAGTGTTGAACTTCATTACCATTGATAATTATTCCTACATGAGAATTGCTTTCATCATATTCAACAAAGTCTCCGTATTCATTGAACCTGCTATAGTCAGTCTGAGGATCAAAATCGAATTCCACGATAAGGCTGTTCTGGTGCATGTTATAACCGTTACTTCCATAGAATCCGACTTCAGCGTTATCAGGCTCCACAATAAATGCGAACCCATTCTCAGTCCCGTTTTCTCTGGAAAAAGTGAATCTTGTATAAAACTCGTAATCTTCCCCGGCATCTTCTGCAAACGAGAGATACGCAGAACCGCAGTTACTATTGCTTTGACGATTCAAAAGATCGATGTTGTCGCCATCTACATATTGTGAACTTCCGACAAAATTCCAGTTTTCCTCTACGAAAGGATCTTCATAACCATACTCACTGTTTCCCTGAGATAAAGATTTAAAACCTTCAGATACAGGCGTTATAGTTGGAGTTGGAGTAGGTGTTATCTCGTTGGTATGTATTTCAGGATACGGATCTATTTCTACACCGCGTACCAACACTGTCGAATTCCACCAGTGATCCAATTCGATCATCCAGCTGAATCCGGTACTGTCAGCAAATATATCTGACAGATCTATCTCACAGGAAACAATCGGTTCTTCAGGTTTTGTAACATGGCCCAATACGGAATACTCGGCAGCATATACACTGAATAAATGTGTCTGTCCGTCATAGTCGTACCAGATATCGTTATATGTATTCCTGTTCATTAATGCGGCATAATTACCAGTTGCAAGGATATTCGTTTTATCTCTGCCCTGTATAAGACTTATATTTCCGTTGTTTGGATTTAACCATATGCTTATGGCTTCAGAATACCTGTTATCGGCAGAATAAATACAGAACTCAAGAGTATTGTTAAGTCCTTCAAGGTTCGAGGATCTTTCTACTGTGACCGTAAAACGACCGGACAGCGAATAATCAGGGCTGAAGCTTCTCTCGCCCTGAAATATTGCTCTTGCATTGTCTGACAGGATACTGTTATGCAATCTGAGCAAAGTATCCGTCATGCTTGCTACTTCGTATAGACGCCACTGATCTGGTTGATAAGGATTCTGATATCCGCAGATAAGGGAATCGCCCTGCGAAAACACATAATACAGCTCTGAATCTTCTGGAACAGGTGTCAGAGTCGGGGTTGGGATAGGCGTACTTGTTGGTACCGGCGTCGCTGTTGGGTCAGGGAAAGGTGTAGCAGTCACAACAGGTGTAGCTGTAGGTATTGGCGTAGAAGTAGGTAAAGGTGTTGGCGTGTTCGTTGGTGTGGGCGTACTCGTAGGTGTGGGAGTTGCCGTACTGGTCGGGCTGGAAGTGATTGTCGGAGTGGGCGAGCTTGTTACTGTTGGAGTAGGCGTAGCCGAGGGTGTAACAGTTACCATTGGGGTAGGTGTGCTCGTCGGGGTAGATGTAGGCGTTGACGTAGGTGCAGGAGTGGAGGTATTTGTAGGCTCCGGCGTAGGCGTATCTGTCGGAACAGGGGTGCTGGTTGCGGTTGGAGTTGGGGTTTCGGTGGGTATCGGTGTTTCAGTAACAGTAGGAACAGGTTCTTCTGTCGGTGTGGGTGTATCTGTAGCCACAGGAGTCGGTGTTGCTGGAATCGTTACTACTACAGTTGCCTGATTGAGAACGACTTCGCCTGTTGAGAGCTCGACGTAGGCCTCAAGCGTATACTCACCGGCTTTGTCCGGGGTTAATGTGTAGTCAAGGTCTTCGCTGATTTCTACTTCTTCACCATTGAGACGGAACTTGACCTCATAGGGAGTCTCCTCATCTTCGCAGACAATTGTGAATACTGCGGATTCACCCAGTTCTATCTGAGTAGGATTTGCCGTGATATGGATCACGGGGAGTTCGTAAAGGAGTTCAAGATCACTTGCGCTGGCTGTTGCATTGAAGATAGAACCGTTATACTGGAACCGATTTGCAATGATCCTTCCATTGAAGGTCGTATCGTATGCATTGATGTTCACGCTTCCATTCGGTGCATAGATGATCCCGTTGATCGTGATCTGTGAGCCGTTGATCGTGATATTTCCATTCCTGGAATAAAGCACAACACGGCCATCTCCGGAAAGAGCGTCCACGTTGTAGGTAATGTCCCCATCTGCCACGATCACGCAATCGCCGGAAAACTGTGTGCCGGAAATGGTCAGAACGCCATTGGTAGAATAGTAGCCATTTGCTACAATCTGGTCCTGCGATGTAAACGAGGAAGCATCTACCGGTGTCATTCGGGCAGAAAGTGCCTCAATCGCATCAGAAAAGTCCGGCGCAACTGTTGGTGTCACGCCTTCGTTACTTTTCCCGATATTAATGAGATATCCATTCGCGTTAATGGTACCAACAGTATTCAGATCGCCGTAGAGATTCAGTTCAGAACCCTGATAATCGAAATTGTTTCCTGTATACACATCTCCGTAGATCGCGCTTTTCCAGCCTTGGAACACAAAGTCTGTCTGACTGAAAATGGAATAAGGGAATAATGTACTCTGGATGTTTTCAACAGGAGTTTCAGGCTGCGGAACAACGTGTATATCCGGGATCTCATTCATTTCGCCCTGTACAATCAGACCAAACGTGATGGATCCATTGGGCACAATAGCCCCGTTGTATGACTCATTACTCACAGTAACCTTTTCGGGTGAAGAAATGTCGGAAGGTGCCGCGATAGCATTCCAAATAGAGGAGATGGAGGTCGTATCATCGTATTCGAATTCGATTCTCCAGCCATCTGTCGCTGTATTTCCTTTGTTTTCAACAGTTACCTCGACCTGAGTAAAGCCACCCCACGCGCTGATAGTGTGGTATGTTACCGCCAGATCATTTTCGTTAGTGGATCCGGTGTCGGCCTTGACATTCCTAATCGGAAACACTCCGATAATAATGGCAAGCGTCAGAATAACGCTGATAAGTCGAACACGACGAGAGCGATTCTCAGATTCCATAACCCAATACCTCCAGTTACTCTTTCACTCTAATGTCGTTCCGAGTTGCCATGTATGTCCCATACAATATTAGATTATCACGCTCTGAAATCGAAGTAAATGTGTTGGTGCCTTTTATCTGCCTGGAAATTAGAAACTTGCATTAGCTTTTCTCAGACAACTCTGAACATCAATAAATACCGACCGACGCACAAACAATACTCTGGTTTCAGGCATTTTCGGTTCAAAGACGCACTGATATATGAATAACCGTTCAGGCGACGCACTATGCCAACGCTGATTTTGAGACCTTGAAAGGCGCTAATGACAGGCACTGCCTGCCATAGTAAACGGAGAAGTAGATGGCCATCGACGCACTCCCTTTATCCTGTTTGCCGGTCTTCGACAGGGTGAAGTGCTCGGTCTGACTTGGGATTGTGTGGATTTCGAGAACAACATCATCTTGATAGACAAGCAGTTGAAGAGATCTTCTCACCATAAAGGGGCACACTATCACCTCGATCGGACCAAGAATGGTCATGAGAGATACATCGGTGTGGCTCCGGCGGTACTGGATATGCTCCAACGACAACTTGTCTGGCAACAGCAATGTGCCCAAAACGCCGGATCTGCTTGGAATAACGAGTGGAATCTCGTTTTTACCAACGAACTGGGGAGCCATCTTTGTCACTCGACAGTGTACAACAACTACAAGAGGATCGTTAAAAGCCTCGGCATCGAGAAAAAGAGATTTCACGATCTTCGACACACTTATGCTGTGGCCTCACTCGAGAGTGGTGACGATATAAAGACTTTGCAGGACAATATGGGGCATTCAACCGCGTCCTTCACGCTTGATAAATACGGACACGTTAGCAAAGAGATGAAGCAACGTTCTGCCAAGAACATGCAGAAATTCATCAATAAAGTCTCATAGAAACCATTCTCTTGGATCATAATTGTGGTCAATTTAGTGGTCAAATGACATTTTAGAAGAAAAGAAAAATCCCGAAAGCCCGTAGTTTCAGGCTTTCAGGATCTCAAATTTGTCAAGCACGAGTAATTCGAATTACGATGATTCCGTCATTTCTCGCCAATTACATCAAAAACAGGCCCTTTTGGTATGTTAAAGCGCCGATTTTGGCATCAGTCAGTCCAACTATTCCATTATTGATGACCACAATTGTGGTCAAAACTGTGGTCAATTCAGTTTCACTGCGATCATTGATTCTTATTGTATTTAAAATGCTAATCTCTCGACGGTTTTGACTTGAGCGAATTGTTTTATTCAAAGTATTCGATAAAAAAACGCAATCCTAATTCTGTCAGCACATAAACGTCTTTGAAATAGTAGCCTCTGTATTTAAGGTATTTGGGGGGAGTATAAAATACACCGTCTTCTTCCCAAGTAGTTCCGATAGCTTCATCATATTCTTCGTTTTTATCAGAACTAACTACCACAATAAATGTAACATTTTCTCTTGCAAATTTAAGAATATCTGTTTCATCAGCGATTTTTTCAGATAATATAGAATATAGATAAGATATTAGCCAAAAGCTACTGAGCATTTTCTTGGACGCTGAATTAGATTTTATAACGCTATCGATTGGCTGGTTTTTAAATTCGATAAGGAACCATTCATTTTTCTTATTTACACAAACAGCATCTACAGCGGATGGTTGATGGTTCTCTGTTAATTCTGGTATTTCACGTCGCCGTTTTAGATTGAAATCCTTAGTATACTCATCAAGTTTGATCACTTCCATATTTATTTTATCATTGTCATATACTTTTATATGATTGTCATCATCTTCAGAAGCACTGCGAATATCGCTTAAGCAATCATCAAAACTAGAAGCATCCATCAACGAGCGCTTTATAATATTGCAAAACTTAATAAAGTAGTCATTCGTTATCTTCTTCATCAGGATCACCGCTTGTTAGTTCCTCGAGTTTTTTGTTTGCAAGAGTATACATTCCGCTTTTGAGGCTCTTTTTCATTTTGAGCAAACTGTCAGGAGCATCTACAATCTTAACACCATTTTCAATCTCTACGGGAATATAATAATTTGCTTTCTCAGCAATTTTATACCAATCCAGATAATAATTTAATGATTCTAAGAATTGGGAACTATGAGTTACCAAAAGTATTGTAAGATCAAACGTCTTTTGAAGGATAACTATCAATTCAGCGTATATAATCTGCCATTCAGAATGGAGGTGTATTTCAGGTTCATCAAGTATAAGTACATCTTGCTTTTTTAGTACTCCTGTTTCAAGCATTCTTTCTATTAAAGCGAAGGATTTCAAACCAGTTGAAAGATTTCTGAAATCAACAGATACCCCGTTTTCAGAATAGTAATATCTTCCATGATCTATTACAGTTTCTCCGCTATATGCCTTTTTTATTATTTCTCTTACAGCTTCAAGTTCTTTTTTGTTTTGTACTGTATCAAGGATATTCGTCATGGAATCCTCATTTATCTCTGCCTGTGCTTGCAATACTGCTTCAATAATACTCCTGCTCATCGGATTACTTCCAATTAAAGCAATCCGTCTTTCATTTAGACTATCTATACTGAAAGGCGAGTTTATATAATAGGCTGAATGTTCAATAGGTTCGTCTAGTTCACAACGGCAATACTGTTTTCGAATCTTTATAGTGTTTGTGAAATCTTTGAATTCACCAGTAATCGAACAGTGGCTATTACTCGAGGAATAAGCATTTTTAATTTGCCCATTCATTACGTTAGAAATATAACGGTGTACATACTCATTAAGAATATCAATCTCAGGAGTATTCAAATAATCAACAAGAGAAACAAGTCTATCTTTGGTGAGTTTAACGCCATAAGACAACTCCAGAAAATCTTTGACTTCATCTAAATAAAAATGTTTGCCGTGTTCGGAGATGAAATTCATAGAGCTTTGGGAATAATAAGCTTTTGCTGATAATTCCATTGGATCAGAAGCATAATTCCTTATTGCAGCTCTCAATTTAATGTCCTTTTGTGCATATATTTTATTCTTGTAATCAGTTAATGCATTGAAGAACGAAAATAATGCTTTTCCAACTGTGCTTTTGCCGGCATTATTATTTCCGCAAATGACAGTGATGCCATCAAGTTTGACATTAGCCTCAACGATTTTTCCGAAATTTCTAATCTTAAAAATCATAACATCACTCCATTCATGCTGTTCAGATTCTGCTGATGAGGAACCACCCAATGACTTCACCCCCACCATTTACCGTTAACACACAATAATGCATTCTTCTATATACTACACTGGGTATTGTATCATAATCACGCTGTTTGCAATTCTTTTATTCCCAAAAAGAACCGAATTCTTTTGTCCTGCCTCTTTTACGCATGTTTTCTATCTTACTATCCACGCCCCAACCTTTTTGGATCCGATTCTCTCTATGACTCCCTCATCGGTCAGTTCTTTCATCAACATCTGTACGGATCTCCGAGAGATATCCATTACCGAGGCCAGTTCCGCTTGTGTTACGGATGGGTTTTCACGCAGTAATAGCAATAGGTATTCTCGATCCGACAGTGTACCGGCATCATTTTGCGCTTTATTTTGCGCTTTATTTTGCGCTTTAAAATATGCATAGTTCAAATTCCACAATGTCAGGAAGAAGTTGTAACCGTCTGTATAGAACTCTGGTCGAAGTTCTTCCGTAT